>Ga0307511_10001145_pt1 | contig 28209 bp, 38 predicted proteins | sample 13_EM_MG_FD_200266 | JGI IMG/M metagenome (GOLD analysis project Ga0307511, IMG submission 200266) | Populus trichocarpa ectomycorrhiza microbial communities from riparian zone in the Pacific Northwest, United States - 13_EM | ecosystem: Host-associated > Plants > Roots > Unclassified | place...
GGAGCAGCGGAACAAGGGCCAATCCTCCTGTGCAGTCCATCAGCGTCGGCCGGTGAATCGCAGAGATTGAACGGGTTAACTACCGAGGGTGATATCGATTATCTTGAACACTAAAAGATCTTGGTGTAGGACGGGTACGATATGTGTCAAGAAATCCATCAGGGCGAGTAGAAAGTAGACAACCCCTTCCGCGCCGAGCAGGTAGCTGTACCTGTGAGAGATCCAAATGCTGTCAGCGCCATCCTCAGATTATGATTAGGGCGGGCACAATGGCCAAACTGCGTCCTCGGCTGTCCCCGGCGAACTTCGTCCAAAATCACAATCCGACTCACCTGACCCGGCCGCTATCCCGCTTACACAACAACGCAATACTGAACAAGAGTTCCACACCAGGTGGTATCAGCAGAGTTGAGAACTCGACCCTCTTGAGAGCGACACAGCGAAGGATCGGCACAAGTGAGAGACATAGGGCGCTCAGCATTTGGAGGAATCGAACGAAATAAGGAACGGGCGAGAAATGGGAAGACTGTTAGAAGAATAGAATCAGCGTCCAGTCGAACCAACCAGCATTTCAAGAAAGAGGGGGCGAGGGGCGAGAACGAATGGACGCAGGCCCTGCTGCAAGTGAGGGGAAAAGATGGGTTACGGGTCAAACGGAAAGGCGGGTGACACTCTTGCGTGGTTACACTCATGTTTGAAAGGCATGCTCGACATGATGGCTGTTAGCCCAGTTGTCGTCAGGCAACGTCACCCGTGGGAAGGGAGGCGGCAAGAATAAGCGCGAACAGGGCCGATCAGCGCTTGTCGCTTGGAGGGACGGGTTCTCATGACTTCTAGGCGGGAGTTCTGGTGTGGAGAAAACGCAAGATACATAATCCATGGTAAGGTAGGGTAAGACACACGAAAAAATTACGTCCATTAGTTCTGTTGTTGACAGGGTCAGACTTGGCCAGAGGAACGCTATATTTATACGCACCTCAGGTATCCTGAACACCGTGATCTCCTAAGGCGAGGGATAGGCGATCAGCGGGGGGAGGATGCCGGCGGGTTTTAATTAAGAGGGTCTCACCTGCTGCTTGAAATACCTCCGATTTTCCTCGTCGATAAGCACAAGGTTCAGGTAATATCGTGTGCTGAACTTCTTGTTCACATCTCGGAAGGTGGGGGTCAGATCAAAACCGCCGAGGAACAACCGTATAGGAATCGTTTCCCCTGGCAACGACGTATCACCCTTCCGCACAAGGTATTACCAGGTAGGATGTCGTACCTTTCACGGGTGCCCCGTCCATAATCTCGAACTTTGTAATCGTCTCCGATTCATTGTACTGGTTCGGTGGGGCTCCTGTTGTCTCGCGACGAATGATGGACAACTCCATGTGTTTTATCTTTATCCGGACCAGTAGGAAATAAATCTTCCCAACAATGACATCCTTTAGGTGGTATCTGACCGATTGTGAGTATGTCAAGCTGACGTGCTGCGGAAGGAAGGAGCATACTTTGATTTGTTGTACTCGAACTCGATGTGTAGACAGTCTTCAATACCAACTTCCATCTTGATGGAGTTGTTACTATCCGGTGGCATCCTGAACGAGTGTACCCAAAGATCTTTTTCTTTGTTAACCTCCCCCATCCGCTTCGACATCGAAACGCGGATGAGATACCTAGAGCCCGGGTGTTAGGCATCGTCCATCGAGAGGCCTTATCGCGCTTACCGGAGTTTCACATTAATGCCCTGGTAACTTTCGTATTGTTTCTCGACGTTCTTGAACAAGAAATCAAATGTTTGGGCTTGTCGCATCTCCCCTGGCGCAGCGAGCTCCTGTGATAGGGACAGGAATTCGTGATGATGACCTCGGTCATAGAAGAGCTCTACGGGGGCGGGTTAGACGAGATCCTTGAGAACTGGCGATGATACCAACGCGCCTATACTGCCGACAAACTCGACCTTGATGCCCTCATGAGCGATCTTCTTCCCGTCTCGCACCCGCACCACGACCTATGTCAGGTCACAACGGTTACCGACTCCGTAACCACGGTAAACGTGGGGGCGTACCTGGCCGGCCACGGACTCTCCATCGTAGTAGACCGGACACGATACCGTCTTCTCCTTCTCCATCTTCATATCCACCTTCTTCCGCAACTCTTCGCCCTCCAGTTTGACTTCAACGTCAATCGGCGACGCGAAGAAGTACGAGGCGGCCATTGTCGTCGGTGGTGTTCAGCCTGGATAATGCGACTACTGAAGAGTTATCGCGTGGGAGGTCCGATCTTCGGGTTTGGGCACCGTCAAGTCACCGATCAGTCCTAGGGCGCTTAGTTTCACACGCGAAAGGCTCACGTTGATCATACACATATCCAGCAATCATGTATTAACGAGCGAGCGATACGCGTGTACATAGGAATAAGTACGGAAATCCGGACCGAAAGAAAGAGTCCAAGTCCACATCGACGAGGGGTTTGATTGGTCACACATCCAAGATTCCCCAAAGGAAAAGAAGGAAAAAAACTAACGGGGGAGCAGTCAAATCGAAAAGTCCGGATGCAGCGTTCAGGAGTGGAATAGATTCTCCAACGGTATAGTTCAAACACGTCCATGTGCTCATGTTCACACTCGACGGGAACGGAGGATTTGGAATCAAGCCCGGGCTACCAGGGATTTCCCTGGTGTTGTCATACCCTTGAAGGATGATCGCAGCACTATCCCCACGATAAAATTGGACGACGGTATCCGGTCGTAGGTCGTAGGTCGAATTGAACGGAATGGGATCCTTGACCGTCACATCGGTACAGTTCAACTGAATGGCTCTTTGGACTTCAGTAGCGCTCTGGCGGTCGGATATGAGGTGGAACTGGACACTGTGGTTCGCGTTTAGGGATATGCTCAACTCAACCACCTCACCTCCTGGTCGGGAGGCATTCTGGGGTAAACCATAGTAGTTCTGTGCGGAGAGTGTGATTAGTATTCTGTGCTGAGAAGTCGAGAACAACGAGGTACTTACAAGGTCGGTGCAGCCCCCCACTGCGTAGCACGCCCCAAGGTATACCGCGACGGACAAGTACCCAAAGGAGATCGTATTTGATACTCGAACGCTTGGATGGTGACTGCATGCGAACATCAGAACTGGACCAGAGATACTGTAGTGAGTAGTTACCTAGTCCCGTACACTTGACCCCTAGTGCCACCGCCAATATAGGATCCCCCAAAGGACCCACTCTTGACATAGGTTGGGGTTCCTCCTCCCCCACCGTACGTTGTCGCCTTGTTATGGCCTTTGGGAAGACCATTAACCTTGGAAGTATTCACCTTGATCTTACTGCTTGAGCTGCTTGAGCTGGAACTTGATTTCCCTCCTCCTTTACCACCACCTCCCCTACCACCACCACCGCCTGCCCTGCGACGATCGAACCTCCTTGTTGAGATCCCTGGGATATACATGCTGTACTCTTCGAGTTGAAGCGCGGATGGGGTGGTGAAGGGGAATACTCGTAATTCTGGCATCCTTATAAAATGTGGGGGCACGGCGTGCGTCGCACTTTGAAATGCAAAAACATAGCCCCGCACTGGGTCGTTTGTGGCTCGTTAGAACCACGGACACCGAAGCGCCAGAGAAAATGGCCTGGATCGATTTTCGTGTTACGCACGGCCTTACACGAGCAGTGCCAGTGACTCTACGCAAACGGGAGTGGCCTCGGTGGAAATGGCGAGGTAGGTGGACGTGATCGAGCTTGGAGCACTTTGCTGACCATTTTCTGCCACTTTCCGGGACCGAGCGTGTTAGGACCTTCTCACCTGTCTGATTATACGCGTAACAGACCTCTGCATTGCCTTATACCGCCACGGCCCTGTTGGACGTTTACGCAGGGTGCTAAGGGGCGACGGCGATTGGCTTCAGACCGTGGCTTCAGACCAAGGACGGATACCCGCGCTTCACTCGTGTGCCCGTGGCTCTTGTGCGATCCGTGTCCGTTCGGACGCCTGCGGGAAGGTCCTTTCGTGCTTCGTGGTCCAAGCTTCAGTACCTCAGTGGTACCCACATCCTCGATCCAACTTGATGCTGCGGACGTAGAAGATATACTGTGGCGTTTAGAAAGGGCAGATGTAAGCCGTTATAAATGAGCCGTGTAACAAACGCCCGGACCTCACGCTTCACGGTTTGGATAATCTGGGTACCATGGTCGCGGCATGCTGTGCAATAGGTTTTCAATTCTCCCACTGCTACACTACAGGGTGAGTCTTTCTGGAGATGACGCCAGTGATCTCATTCCTTTCTATTGCCTTTCTGCACCTTCCTCCCATAATTGTGGGCTATACTAATAAGTACCCTCGTTGACACCTGATCCGCGACGTGTTGGCGTCCGCGCGCGGCCGGAGCGGCGATCCGTCAATGAGCGCTCGAGACCCGCACCACTGGGTCTTGAGCTTGGAACCGTCGGCCCGCCACCGTGGGCCTGCGACAGTCGCCGAATTTTCCTGTGACAACCAAATACCAGTGCTCCGTATCGGCGGCGGGAGTGCCAAAAACGCCTGGGGTCACCTGGTCCTCCTGCAGACGCTCATATGCCTCAAAACCCAACAGAAATCGTTTTCCGGATGTCGGATGCCGGACGCCATCAGTACTCCTTCGGCTTTTCCTGCTGCCCAGAGCCCCCTTGCTTGTCGTTGGTTTCTGGTGAAATAATTTCATCGGGAATACACCTGCTGGTTGCTCGATTTGTCGGAAAAGGACTGCGAGAAGATCAATACTGGGCCTCCTCGTGAGAGACTTTGCTTCTGCACTCATCTAGTTTCTCGGGTTCTGGAAAACGGAACCTCCAACCCCACTCACCGCTAGTCGCTTATTAGTGGTACACAGGGACCCGATACCGAGGCCGCTAAGCAGCACAGACCTTTCGTACTTAATTGTTGCAAACCCCATTCTTGCGTCTCCCTCTTGCCAACTACTCCTGCTTCTCGCGCACTACGCATGCCCACCCTCTCCCCCACAGATCCTTACACCGACAACAACTGTACTCTTGCACCCCGCGGTGGTACCAATCCATGGGGTCCGGCCTACCCCCTCGCACGCGTCCCGCGGCGCGTGTGGATCGACAACCTTCCCGAGAGACTGGGATTCGCCTCCTCCGACGCCGTTGAATTCCAGTCCCAACTTATAATCCGACTGGACGACCCCAACGCATGTCTGCTTGCTGGGAGATTCGTTGGAGGAGGTAGGAGAGCTGATGTGTACGGGAACAGGTGAGTGTTTGGGTTTTGCAGTAATGTCTGTGATTGGGACCCACACCACTTCCTTTCAGGCGTTATGGCAGTGGCTTCCCAAATGTCACCGCGGAGGGCGTCAAAGGCTCTATTCTCTCTTTCTTCTTCTTCCCCGTCAGCTACGGACCAGACCCGGGCTATGGAGCGCGCTACATCTACGACCATGAGTACGGCCCGCCAAACAACAAGTGCCGTCCAGGTGGTCCATTGTACTATGTCATCATCCAACCTGCAAAGTCGCTCGTGGCGGGTCCATATCCAGAAGTCCCGCAGATGACGCTATTCCTCGTCGCGGACAAACCCACACTCAAATACGTCAAACCCGCGTTAATTTGGTGTTGCTCGAAGCGCAACTACAATGGGTGGCCGGGTGCTGAAAAAGTGAGGGTTTCGGGGCCGAGGAGATTCAGGGGGCCTGCTGAGGATCCCAACGGTCCAGTCCCGGAGCAGGCGGTAAGCTATTACCGCGCAAGCAGCGTCGTCCTATCCCTGCTCGGGTACAACAACACGGCCCAGGGCATTGACTATACCTCCCAGAATTCCATCGGCCTGATGGACACCCCACTTCCACCTGTCGCCAGTACGGAATTCTTCCAGTGCATCAACAAAACACTCGGCGAATCCATCCCCCTGGTCCTGGCCCCGGGCGCCGTTCCGTACCAGACCAACACTGCTCTGTCAATGGGTATCCCTCAGCCGGTATTTACAACGTCATTGACGTTGGTCCTCGTCATTTGGTGTATGCTTTTCTGATACAGAGCAGCGAGCCGTCGTCCGTTTCGATCGTTGGACTCTCAGTATTTTATGATCTTCGGACAGTCCTGGAGCCCTTCATACTTTTACGTGATCCCCCACTCACCCTCCCTCGTACCGCGATACTGCACATATCACACCTGTGTCTCGAACTATACCCCTGCTACCTGTTCAGTGACCCCTTCGGCGCGACGGGCGTGGCGGCATACACCAAGGAGAAATCCTAATTCACTCCTAGAATACATCGCTATACGTTACTACAACAGGGCCGAAATGGGTATAATATAGGCGTAGAATGGGTGGGGGGGCCAGCAGCCCGACCGTCTCTGGGGGGTATATGAATGGATTATGGAGATAGCTTAGCCCTAGGCCACAAGCCAGGCGGTGAGCATGAAAAGAGCCGCCAAGGAGACAGTACCGGCTGCGACCTTGGCACTTCCGTTGTCGCCCTTGGGACCACTGCTGCTGCTTCCGTTTCCATTGTTGCCGTTCACGTTGTTGCCATTGGATGGGGTCGTTCCACCGTAGTTGGGGTTGCGAGAGACCCAACCGTTATCGCTCAAAGGCTGGTTCCACAGGAAGTAGGGCTCGGCCGGGTAGTCCTCTTCAGCGTCAGCGAGGAATCTAGCGTACTTTCCGTCGGGGTCTCCGTAGATAGCGCCGACAGCTGCGACGTTCGGGTAGAGCTCGGCGGCGGCCTCGTTACCAGGGTCTGTCTTGATCGCAAAGTCGAGGGCCTTCTGAATCGTCCCTCCGGAGTTGGATGTATGTTGGAAGACGTCCAAACCGGCGTATTTAGAGAGACGAGCATTCGTCTATTGAGGTGGAGATATGAGAATTCATGCAACCGCAATTTGTATGGTGCAACTCACGAGCATGGCGGCCAGGTTGTACGCGCGGTAGTGGTATGGTCTTGTCCGCTCGGCCTCAAGGGGTTGCTCACCATCAGCATTGATCTGATTCTTGTAAATGCCGTTGACGTATTCGCCAAGAACGTCCACAGCTCCAGTGTTGTTGCCAACCACGATCTTGAGAGCCGCAATTTGGTTGAAATAGAAAGAACCGTGGTTGCTGACGAGAAAAGGGGTTAGTAAACCTCGGAGGTGCAACGTGTATGGATGCAAACTTTTCAGAGGCCTTCTCCTCGAGGGCGAGCGAGTTGGTTTCGAGCCATCCGATGTATTGGAATAACCACTGATTCATCTTATCGTCCAGATTCTTGGTCCAAGCCCTGGCTGCGGCCTTGCGTAGTATCATGATGGAAGAGGAGATTTTGGTCATCCCCTTCAAATCACTTCAGGTCTAGGTTAGCCAACCCCGCAGAGATCATATTGTCTTGGCACTTACAGGACGCCAGTGTGTGACCCATTGGTTCCGTCGATCCCACGCTTGCCCTGAGCGAAGTCGAGGTTAGGGCGCATAAAGGTATCGGGGTCAATGAACCAGGTATCGACATAGTGAACCGCGTTGTTCATATAGACTTCGGAGCCATTGATAATCCAGGCGAGAGTGTTGTATAGTATGGCGTCGGACATGGTCTGGAAATCTCCCGTATCGTTCACCAACCTAACGTCTGGGTTGAATTCGCCATCACGCTGAACGTATTTACATCGGACGTAGACTGTGAACAGCGTCAAAAGTTGTGGAATGGGTCTAGTCGACGGCATATGCAAACCTTGTTCCTCGGGGAGCACGGTAGTGTTCCCTGCGTCTGAACAATCCGGCCACCAGTACGGCGACCAACTCATGTATGTGTGCTTGTCTCCTGTAGGTGGAACGACGCTCTTATTCATGACACCTGGATGGTTCGAATGTCAGCACCAAACAGACTTCTCGGCTGAATCGGGAGGGTTAAACACATACTCCAAGGTCCCAAAGTCGCATATTGGTCGGCCCACTGGACGATGGACTTCTGAGCGATCACGGTGTTCGTTGGGAACTGTTTTCGGACAATGTAGTCCGGGTCGACGAAATCATTCGCGTAGCTTGTCAAAGAGTGGACGACCGTGGGGAGGGCTCCAAGAATGAGTAGCAGAGTACCACGAGCCAGGTTTGGTTTAGCGAGCGTTGGTATTAACATACTGATCGAAGCCGAGGGGAAAAAGGTTGGTCTCTGGGCCCCAAAGAAAGGCTGTGAAGCAGTCCTGTGTGGCGAGCCCTTTTGCAAGGGCAGGCCGGGAGGTCGAAGTTTGAAGTTGAGAGGGTGAAAAGAGTCGAAGTTCGTCGTGATCAACACGCATTGTCGGCGACCCCCGCACAACTTCAAGTTGAACTTGTGGCGCCCGAAGCTCTCGGGCCCGGCTTGGCGGTCGGGATTTAGGTCACCGCCCCGGGACAGTGGGAGAACAAGTTGCCGCGAGTGTATCCCTCTGACGGTCGCGTATGTAAGTATCGACGAGCGGTTGCGTGATGTCAGGCACGAGCAGAGACTTCTGATCTGCAAATGGAAAGGACGGAAAAAAAGCTCAACGGGCTGACAGATTCACGAGGGAAGATGACCGGAATGCACATGTCGGTTCTTAGCATGGAAAACGTCCTAGGATTACAAATTTCTAGACCTATGAATACACTTGACCAAGCAAAGTACGGTATTGGTGCAACTCTGAATGAAGTCCATTATTGTGTAAACGTGCGCGCATCACGTCGAGTACAAGCATGCAAAGCAAAAAAACATGACAATCAAATCCCTGGATCAAACATTAAAAGTCGCCGAGGTCTATCTCTACGTCGGCGATGGAAGCTTCAAAACTGTCGGTCGTGTCAGGAACAACCGAAGACGCCACCATTGTGTTCTCTGGCTTTATACCGATGAGGCTTGGCGTGACAGGTCTAGGTAAGAATACGTTGAGTTCGCAGTCTCAGGGGACGGCCGGAACCGCTGCATACCTCGAAACACCAATTTTTAGGGAGGCAAGGGCTGATGGTGCTGGTGAGTTGCTCGCTCTCATGGCGGCAGCCAATTTCCTCTCCCTCTTCCTCCTCTCCGCTTCCATTTGCTCCGCTTTGCGCGTCGCCTCTAAATTCGCCCTCCGGTTTCGTTCGTTCACTTTGGCCATGATGTCCGTGGCCGTATCTTCACGTTCCACTTCCGGGTTAGCCGCGTTGAGCTCTGCAAGCTGAGAGTCTATTGACTGAACCTCGGCGAAGTCCTTTCGACGGAGCGCCAAGGTCCTGGCTTGCGTGAGGCGTGATTTCTCCATGCGCACAGTAACGGCAGACTGTTTGCTGGACATCATTTGTTTGCGGGCAAGCATCGCGCTAACGTCACTCTGCAATTATATGAGCCTACAGATCTCGGGACCGGAGCTTGTGGGTGTCGTACCTCGGTGATAATCGCTGTGCTCAGCTTCGTCATCTCCTCCATCTTCTTATTCAACTCCTTCTTCGTCGGTAGTTTCACCTTGTCGCGTTCTGCTGACTTGGTTAACCATTCGAATTCGCTCTGAACCCACAAGTGAATAGCTATCCAGAGGGCAGGGAGTTGGGAACGCACTGCCTCAAACGGACTATTGGATGCCCGATCCATGGGCCATTCCTTCGAGGAGCTCCCATGTTTTAAAACGAAATTCTGGTTAAAGCTCTGCTCGTCCACCTTGTAGACCTTGCTAGCGTCCACTAGATTGACAATCTCGCAGATACGGTAGATCGATTGACCGTTGTAGATCCCTATACAGTATCTCACCCAAGCCCCTGTTTACGTTTGCGTCTTAGATGAGTATGAGAGTGGGAGGGCCAGAGCGCATACCTTTGCAGAAATCGGCAAACCAAGGGGCAGCATAGTGCTTGACCAGGGTTGTACGGGTGATTTGGCACTTGCAAAGGTCCTCGCAGGTAACGGTTTCGTCCGCCTGCACGGACTGGCCGTAGAGCTGCCTTTCGCGTTCTTCTTGCTCTTCAAACTTGCTAATTTGACCATCTTCCTCCTCTTCGGATTCTGTTTCCATCTCCATTGGGGATGACGACCTTTCGCGCTTCGGAGAGTTGGTTTTACTCTGGGGTAGGTGTCAGCGGCACAACACTCGTAAATGACGCGAACGCCCTCACCTTCTTCTTGTCACCCTTTGCCAGACGCTTTGCCTTGTACTCATCAAGCCTCTGAGACTTCTCCTTGTTCCAACCACGCGCAGCCTGGGATCCTGTGTTACATACTGGTAAGTCACGAAGGTAAGGTGTCTCTGGACGAGTGCGCACGTTTTGGAATCTTGGAGGCGGCTTCTGTCTCACCGCCTTTTTGGGCTTTGACCATTTGATCCAAGTTCCGTGCGTCTTGGAAACGCTGCATTTCCTCCAGTCGCTGCTCGAGGATCCCTTCGCGTTCAGTCTCGGGCATCGCGAGCAACCTTGAAAGTGGTTCAGTCGTTGGGCATGGTGGCGTGTACGTGAAGGAGGGAATACACACTTCTGCCTGTCAACTTCGTCGACGTATTTCCCCTCTAGCGGGTACGGGTTTGAATCTTGACCATCCTCACTCTCTGGCCCTTCCCCACCCGTGTCCGCGCTGTCATGTATCCAACAAAGGGTGCCAGATGGAGTGTTGGAGCGTGAGGAGATTGATGGTGGGGTGAGAGCGGATGATGGAAACTCTGTCACCATTCCACGCGTTGTGGCACAGAACATACTCACTCTGGCTTTCTTCGTTTCGACGATTTACTGGAGGAGCCCTGACGCTTTTTGCGTTTCTTCTCGGGGGCATCACCGGCACCGGCGAGCTCGAGAAGTTCGTCGGAGAAGTCGCCATCGGAGTCGGGCATGGTGGCGGATGTGGGGTAAGAACAGAAACACGACCTTGGTAGGATGCTCCGTTACCGTGGGAGCGTTCCCACGTAATGGGTAGGGGACTACAAATATTTTGTTCTCGCTTGTAGTGCCCATACAAAGAACTACAGCTCGTGTTGTTATCTTTTCTTACCCGGTCGCCGGGTACCTTCCTCCGGGTGCGACGCATATGAAATTCACCCTGCTTCATTTGCGTCCCCGAACCTTCCACTTTTTGTGTTGGAGTGTGCGCTTGGGCCCGTCCTTCGCGTTCGGTTGTCGAGTTCTGGGCTCTAGGCGTGGATCTGCCACCAAATTATGTCCGCACCTCATGCACGCCTGAAGAAGTTGCTCTCCGAGCTCTCCCCTTCCACCTCCAGATCACCACAGACCATTGGTACGCTGGAGCTCGGTGGCATATCCTATGATGTTCCGGCCTCCCTCGACCCCATGCGTCTCCCACACTGCAACACCTCGACTTATCTGGACGTGAGAGATGGGTTCAACTACGATGGGTTGCATTTCATGCTACAGAAGTTTCTCCTTGGGCAAGATATTTTCTTGTTGTCTCAACCAGGGCCGTACGCAAGGCGGCTTGCAATGACGTTTTGCCGGTGTGTAGATATTCTAGCGAAACTTTTTCTACGGGCTGACCTCGTTCAGCATGATTAACTCCGAGTACGAATATATCGCGCTTCATCGGGACGTCGGTGAAACGGAGCTCAAGCAGGGAAGGGAGATCAGGAAGCGTGGCACCCTCGGGTACGTTGATAGTGCTGCCGTTCGTGCAGTCAAGTACGGTAGAATCCTGATTCTCGAGGGAATCGAGAAGGCGGAGCGGGGGATCATGCCTGTGGGTGTCCAAAGTCCCTATCATAAACCGGGGTCGGGTACTGATAACACGGGTCTAGGTACTGAATAATCTATTAGAGAACCGGGAAATGTGAGAACCCAGTTGTTGCTCGTCACAACTCTGACCGGTTACAGAAACCTCGACGACGGAACGCACATAATCCATCCTCATCGCTATGAATTATTAGACAAGAGTGCAGACAAGGACGAACTGTTTATACCTGCTCACAAGAACTTCCGAGTTGTTGCCATCGCAGCCCCGGTCCCCCCATTCCCAGGTTACCCCCTAGACCCTCCGTTCCGGAGCAGATTCCAAGCTCGATTCATAGATCCAGTTGGTTCCTTGACCGCTTTGGAAGCTCCGGATACCCCGGAACGAGAGTGGCCGCTACTCTACACCAAGCTCAGGGAGATAGTACTCTCGACCCAGTTCGCTAGCGAAACTGCAGGACCTCTCGAAGCGGTCTCGAAGTCCACATTGCCCCAATTCCCGCAAACAGCGCTGGCTAAACTCTCGACATTGTGTACCATGTTCCCTCCACCGACAAGAGTCTCTCCGAATCAGCTAGCGCTCTTGATGTTGAGCATACATCCGGGGTTAGTCTATGCCCCATTCGTAGCCTGGGCATTACTTTCGCGACAGACTGAAGACGCGGGTATTGGTGCCCTTGGGAGCCCACGCCTAGACACTCCAGAAGACGCAACAGGGTTGTTGGGGTATTCAGTGATTGCAGTTGAACGGGTCGATACAAAGGCTGTCAAGATTACCTTCGTTGGCCCCCACGGCATCCAAGCCGTAGTTCAAGCTCCCGCTGGACCGAGGCCACTTCAACCCTCTAGCCTGGATTCCGAACTCGCCTCTCCCCGATTCAAAGGGCTCTTATCATCGTTTTTACAAGCTCATGCTTTGGGCTGGGACATATCTTACATCCCTCCAGCCATGCCGTCCACCGCTTCATGCTCCACCTCTACGCTTATCGCTGCATTCGCCTCGTTGCTTGGGTACGAAATGGAGACCGTCCACATGTACAAGGAACTCGGAGGGCGCGAGATGGTGATGCGGCGGAAAATCGAAAACGACGGTTCCACGACTTGGGAACCAAGGTAAACCTCCCTATTGAATCTACTCGAGTTCGTCGGTATTGACGCGGAGTGAAATAGTCCCTTGGTAGAAGGTGCTTGGAACGGCAGACTTGTCCATTTAAGTGGATTTGACGTTGTGGGACCCACTGCGGGCTCGCTTGCGAGGCTGGTCCAGGACAGAGAGACCGAACTATGGGAGACAAATAGAATTGTTTCAAAGGTTGATTCCGGAGAGGTATTTTAAAGAAGTGGACATGTTTGCCCTCGCTAACGTTGGGACCTAGGGATCGCCTGGCGACCTCACCGTTTGTCACCCTTCTTTCCGCATCATCGCCACCGCTTCAAAAGCCATCCAGCTCAAAGACTGGCTCACACACGAATACGCGAACATGTTCTTCACTCTCCCTTCTCAACCGATGGACCAAGAGGAGGAACAGAAGGTGTTGCTTTCCACCAGGTGCCCCGTGGAGATCGCCGAAAAGCTGTTGGCCTTCGCAGGAAGGTATAGGAACACCCTCGCCTCAGATTCAGTTCAGAAGAGCAGGAAGTTCGGAACGCGAGCGCTCCTACGGATTGCTAAGAGGATGGCGATAGCACCGCAGAATGGTGGTGGAAGCGACGATGAGTTATATATGCTCATTAACAGGTCAATTCTGGCGGAGTTCCTACCTACAACAGAGAGAGCTGTTTTGGAAATCCTGCTGAAGGAGTCCAATATCAGCCCTGGACGCCCTGCGGTATAGCACCAGCCCACAGATCCTAGTGTATTGATTGTTGACCCAGCCTACAGCTGAACCCCTCCCCCATTGTCTCGAGCAACGGCGTGACCTTCCCCGATGGTCGTAAACGCCAACCCACGTTCATTCCCAGGTTCGACCCTGATCAGGATAAGGACGGAGTGGCGATCCATATCCCACACATGGATCACTTTTATGAGAACAGTATACAAACGGGATTGATGAGAGACCTTGCGGTGGATTTGGAGCTCTTGGGCGAACATTTGGTGTTGCTCGGAAATCAGGTACCTTGCAACCGAGCTCACCCTGCGTGCCATACTGAGCCGCGAATAACCGTTTGTAGGGTGTTGGGAAGAACAAGTTGGTTGATAGGTTGTGTCAGGTCATAGCATTTCGTCGCCTCACGATTCTCCGAGCGCTGAACCCTACCAGATCCTCGGCCGGCCGCGGGAATATATCCAACTCCACAGGGACTCAACAGTCAACCAGCTCATGTTCCAAACTTCACTCCAGAACGGGGTGATTAAATACGAGGACTCACCACTCCTCCGTGCAGTTTCGTTGGGACGGGTAATAGTCATAGATGAAGCAGACAAAGCTCCGGAACACGTTGTTGCCGTATTCAAGAGTCTCGCCGGTCACGGCGAGATGAGCCTTGCTGATGGACGTAGAATCAGGTTCAACAGGGAAAGGGAGAATGATGTCGTGGTTCACCCAAATTTTAGGTTGATCTTGTTGGCTAACAGGCCCGGATACCGTGGGTTACGTTCGACCCATATGCATATCGCGAGGATCTAACGAATCACCTGCAGCTTTCCTTGGGAATCACTTCCTGCAGGTACTCGGTGATAACTTCAGCTGGTACGTTACTTGGACAACCCAATCATCCTCAATCTGATGACGTACCCGAAGCCATTCGATTACGAACCCGGATGCCGAGTCCGAGAAAAAACTCCTCGCACAACTCGCACCAGACCTCGACAAAGATACCCTTTCTCGTCTTGTTGCGGCATTCCAGGACCTTCGAGAGGGTTATAACTCCGGAAGCTTGGTCTATCCTTATTCGCTGCGAGGTATGTACGGTCCCTCTGGTCCTATGCCACTAACGAACGGGACCTCGCTTAGAGCTGATAAATGTCGTACGGCATATAAACACCTATCCTGATGATTCTCTCGAAACTGCCTTACGGAACACGTTCGATTTCGACGTGTATCGAAAGGAAACGATACAGAAGTTGAGTGCGATTCTGGCGCGTCACGGGTTTGTGCTTTTCCACCGGTAACTATGGGAAGGGCCCAAGCTAATTTTTTCGTAGGTTGGCTGTCAAGAATCTTGGACTGGAAGCTGCTCGAGCTGCAACGACAAAGAAGTCTCGAGACATCAAGTTCGAGCCGAAAGGGGATACTTCGCTGGGTGGACCGAAACATGGGATGGAAGATCCAAAGAACGAACCTCATCAGGGAGGAAAGCAATGGGCCGGCGGAGTGTGTTATTTCGAATCTTGTATTTGGTTGGGTCTAAATTCCATACCCAGACCGGTGGAAAGGACACTGCGGGACTCGGGGGCGTAGGTGGCTACAAAAGGCTGTTCAAGAACCACGAGATCAAGCAAGTTCCGGACTCAGTGAAGAAGGCCGTCCCCGAACATATCCAGGAAAGGGCCAGGCGGATGGCCGAAGAAGAGCTTGCCCGTAGGCTTGAGGAGTTGAATCTGAGTGCCGGCGATGCTGCGATGTACGATCGACATTTGTCCTCCGTCCATTCCCATGTCGCCCAGCTCCACGATCTTCTCGAAAGTACGAGTTATATCTCCTGCGCTTTATTCGTTCTCACTACTATAATGCGTCTAGACCTCGCGGCGAAGGAAGAGGAACGGGTCTGGATCAAACGCCAAACTGACGGAGAGCTCGACTTCGGCCGGCTCACTGAAGGGTTAACGGGAGAGACCTCGATTTATAAGAGACGAGGGATGGCCCAGCCCGACCCAGGGCGCCCGCAGATAAAGTACGGTTCAGCTTCGCCAGTGGTCATAACCTCTACTGACAGAGCCTCAGGCCGAAGAGGATCAGGATCTTGTTCGACTTGAGCGCGTCGATGTATCGATTCCAGCACGATGGCCGTCTCCTTCGATCTCAGGAAACAGCAGTGATGCTCATGGAGTCGTTTGCGAAGTTGGACAGGAAGGATAAGTATGTTTGGGATGTGAGTGGAAGAAGGGTTTACACGATGGACCTGACTCACCACACCAACAGATCTACGGCCATGTGAGGACCCTACAAAAGGATATTTATGCACCAAGCTGACAGTGTGGTATTTGTAGTCGGGTGACTCGCCAGACATTCCCCTCGTTGAGGTCCACCAAGCCCCGCTGGAACTTACTGATCGGGTAAAGGTTGTGGAGAAAATGGACACGATCCCGCAATATACATTTGCTGGAGATTACACCGTTGAGGCGATTGAGAAGGCATCCCAGGAAGTCGCGAAATTCGATGCAGGTATACGTCCTGTCACCTGTGGTGTCGGCGGTCAGACTGATGTTCCATCTAGACGATTGGTTCGTGATCACAGTTACTGACGCTAACTTTGGACGATATAATATCACCCCGGAATATATTACACGGACCATGGCGAAGTTTCCTAGGGTTAACAACGCTGTAGTTTGCCTGGGTGACGGCCTGGAGGTGGGAATGTATGTCCCATTTCTGTATTGGATCCTCGTCTGTTGCTGAAAGCGTTACAGCCTCACACAGAAGTTCCCAAAAACGTTCTTCCGGGTGCAGAATACTGCGGATATTCCGAACGTGTTGAGGAGTATCCTCTCAAGTATGGTAGAGAAATGAAGGGTGCACCGAGGTGTCAAATACATCTATTTATTGTACCTTCTTTGCCTTGGATTTTGTCCCTTGGGTTTTTGTCCCTTGGGTTTTCGGTGCTCCAGACCCAGTGGGTTTCGCCAATTTTTGCAGCTCCGCGGTGGCTTGTATGTTGGCTTGAGCCAGAAGGTAAACGGAGGAAACGAAGAACGCCGCGAGTGAACCCAGTACGTGACCAAATATCGCACCATATGCAGGGGTCAACGGCCACGCCTGTAGAAGAAACGATTGGAAGCGGAAGGGATGGGAGGTGGGATACGCACCTGCCAGGGTCTGTCCCAGTCCAATCCGATTGGAATCACTCCACACCATGCGCCGATCATCGTGCCAACCACAGGATACAGGAGAGCTCGCTCAGTGTCTGTTCGTGGCCTGTCCCAATGTCAATCGATGTGTGGGGGGACGAGGCAGTGTCAACTCACTTGAATTCGGCGAATATCCTGACCCACGTGAACCTCAGCATGACGTCAGTATGTCCATCCTTGAACATGGCGATGGAAGGCGATCCAAGAACACGGGCGGTCGGGAAATAGGTGAGAAGGGATAAAAGGAGTGCTAAGAGGAAGGTATGGAGGTGGTAGCTGCGGGTTTTAGTGAGTGCTTCGTGCATGCCACGGAGTGGTATGGCGGACCTGGCAATTGGGGCGCCGAAGACCACGAGCAACGCGTGGAAGGCGACAGCAACCGGGAGGGTTGTGATGAGCGACTTGCGCAAAGTCTGCAGAGATTTGAGACGTCGAGGGGAGTTCTAAAAACGGCTACAAACATACTGTAGTGCCCTGTTTCTGCCATTCCATCTCTTCCTCCTTCGCTTCAAAGTCAGTCCTATCGGTCGGTCTGTGTTGTTCATATGCTTGACGTCGGATTCTACCACTCCATGAAAACGATATCAAAAGGACTCCTGCGCAGAGCCACGCGAGGGTCAAAGGTGGACTCGCGGTCAGGGCTTCAAGGAACTCAGGCTGTGGTCGGTCGAGGGACGACGCAGGTTGTAGGAACGGGAAGTTTGAGGTGTCGTTAAAAATTGCGGATGAGGTTCGAGGTAGGAAGAGAGCGGCGAAGAGCAGCAGCGAGCTGTGGATACCCACCGTGCTCGCATAATTGAAGAGGGGCAATGGTCGGGTCACCATCGACGTAGCGATCGTGAGAAAGTTCAATGTCCCATCCTCCGCTCCGAACTTCGACATCGCGTTACATCCGGCGAGCGATCCAGTCGACACCCGCCCCACTAAATCTTTCTAGACTTCCCAGGTTGCCGGAAGGTACGCCACCTCTACTCGTGCGTCTTCCGTTATCTCACGCGCCCGTGGCTAACTAAGCCTCATAGTCGAGGAGAACGACACCGGGCGACCTTGAGTTTACTGCCCCCACGTGGGGCCCCGACCGGAAAACGGTCGATGATGATTTTTTCCAAGCTGTGAGACTTGAAGCCCTCGCAGAAAAGAAGTTAGGACCGAAGTCGGGGAAGCAGTTATCCCAAAGAGCGATGCAGTTTCCGTTTGTCCAACTCCCATACCTTGACATCCGCATGATCCCCAAGAAGTTGCTCGTTGTCAAGGAACAAGAACGCCCACCGATCCTCTCCAAAAATCCAAGGAAGGAGGTACCTAATTGGTCTCCACAAACAGCGCGCCACTCATCTTCTCCCCCAGCGATCCGACTTGTCGCTTCTGGTGGTCACATCCAAGGCCTCTGTGCACAAGTTTGCTGTGGTTCGAGTCAGAGTTAGGAGAAGGATCATCAGTACCCTCGACCTCATCGTCCGTAGGGGTGTGTATCTGTTCCCGGAGAGCGAGCCTGGGCGGCTAAGTCAACGTCGGAAACCCGATGCCAAACGCCGCGAACCGGATCCGCAGGGACCAAGGATCCTCCTCCACGATCCAACCCTTGCGGACCCTCGGGCTTGGTTTCTCCCCGGTACGGCCTCGTGACCAACAACGCTAGATATGACATCCCTAACCCTATCCAAGATTGGGCCTATACCGTGTTCGTCAGGGTTGAGATATTGAAAATGCCTCTCCCTGACTTGGTGGACCAAATGCGACTTGGACTGCGGCAAGCGAACCAGAAGGCAAGAATATGGCAGGATCAGTACATGTCTACTGATACAGGAGAGTTTATTGTACGTATTATCCGTTCGTGAGCCTGCCACTAAAGCACCCCTGATGGTTTGATAGCCGCTCCTCTCCAAAGGTTTCAAAAAACCCGGCCCACCCCCTGAACCCAAGTCCAGCGAACCCAGTAAATTTGGTGATGACGCTGGAAGGCAGAGTTAGAAGGAAGTCCTGGGTCAGGAGCTCCTGGAAACCGCCTCGACTCCTCTCGGACGCACGTCGTGCGTCCGGAACTGCTTAACTTTTCGCACCCGCCCAGTATGCTTTGAGTACTTCCGTTCCACGTCGAGGTCTATTGGGGTTAGGCCCGCGAGGCCCCACGAAGACCTAGACCTAGTGCTTTGCAAATCCGTTCAGTTCATTTCGTGGGTGACAGAAACAGTTCAAGCGGGTGGGGGAATCCATAGTTGCATGTTCTATTCCATAAGTCCCATAATTCATAATTCCGTTCGACGCTGTGACTAACAGATACAGTCTACGAAGATGCCCGAAAACAACAGAAAGCGAAGAGGCACAAATACAACATAGCGATAAGTTATAACAACACAAGAGATAGCGAGTGATGGGTCCTGCCAATACCAGAATGGAGAGAGAAAAACAACAAGGTGTGAGTCTATGTGCAATACAAGAGCTCCCTTCGCTGGTGTGAGAGCAGACATAGTGTAACAAAGGAACCAAATACAAATCCAGTGAACCAAGTCGAAGCGGTCACCCTGCCGATGAGCGCCTGCTGGTCCACCATCCTATATCTGTAAGATGAGGAGGTGTGAGGAACGGGGGCCACATCTTCTTTTTCCACTTTTTCGCCTTCGTCAACGGGGGCTGGAGAAGCTGGTGATGGGGTGACTGCCTCGAGGAGTCTCCTGCGCGAGATCTCTTTTTCGCATTCTAAGGAGAGACGACGGATCTGGTCGACGATGCCCTGCATCTTCTCGGCGTCCGCAGCCTTCTGGGTTTTCTGACTCTCGCGCATCTCTTCGAGGACGATCTCGACCATGGCCTTGGAGAGCTCAGCGACTTCCGAGTGGTCCCTGACCCAGAGTTGTCCGGGCCAACGACCGACGACGATAGCGAGGCTCGTAAGAGCAGTTTGGGCAGATTCCACGTCGTCCAAAGTCACTCGGTGCAACCAGGGTCGAAGGAAGGAGAGTGAGAGTCGGACTGCGCTGGTGGTGGTGTCGCGTAACCTCTTCTCGACCGGCATCTTCAGGAATTTCTCGGCAGCGTCCTGACAGAACTGTTTGAACATCTGCTTCCTTTGTGCGTAATCCCAGGATAATTGGTCGAAGGGGGAGGTTTTGTCGGTTTCCGAGGTGGTGGTGAGGTAGGATGGAAGCTTTTCCAGAAGCTTGAGGAGGGGGATGGAGGAGAACACGGCTTTGCGTGGGATAGAATGGTGTACGAGAACGCTTTGCGACTCGAGGGCAAATCGATACCATTTCCAGTGGTCTGTGTGTCGCCTACAAAGTTTTCTCGATCAGTTCCGATGATTGGTCACGTCGGAAGAATGGAGACTCACTCTTTGGCTTTGCTCTTTCTCAAAAGTTCAACGGCAGTTACCGCTCTGTCAGCAACGAGTCGGGCATCGATGACCGCGATCTCGACATCGTGCTTCATGTTTCCGTGGTATCTCCGCACAGCTTCCCACAGGGCCCATGCAAAACTGAACGATGTCGAAACAAAAGGGGAAGTCGACTTTGTTGTCCAGTCCATATGATGGGCGACATCGGCGTAGGTAGCTGGTGATGGTTTGGATGACGGAGCCAGGGGGTCGTTCTCAAATCGCTGAGCAAGGAAGTGCGGGGCATCTGAATCATCTGATGTCGAATCGGATGTCGATGCAGAGTGTTTTGGGGTGTATACGCGGAAGAGGAAGGGGTTGGTGTCGATAAGGGCATCGAAGGCGATCTCAGCGCCGAAGCCGTATTGAGGGAGAGAGGAGTCGCTGGTAGAGGTCGGGGAGGTAGCCTGTGTCATGTCTGGATGGGATGAGAGGGGGGTGGGGGGATGGGGGGAAGCGGGACGGCAGGGCAAAAAAAACAAAGAGCGATCCGGGATCGGAATCCCAGAAGTTTATATGGGACCCTACAGTCCTCGTGTCGTTGCATGGACGCGCGTCATCAAGACTTGCGTCGGCCTCGTTCCTGAGACCCGGAGCAGGTGAGAGGGTGAGATTGATAACTGATAGACGGAAAAAACCCTATTCACGTGTGGGGAGCGAGGCTCAAAAACCATACCAGGAAATAGTTCCGAGATTTGAGATCAATACCCGCCGGTTCTGACAGCTACCGTTCACTGGGAAGCGAATAGTGCTGTGGCTGTGGGATCTAGCGTTCATTTGTATGTTTCCCGGTCTGGTCCGGGTACACGAGGATGAGGGGAGGCCTGTTGTCATCAGTGTGTTCAGTGGATTACACAAGGCGGTGAACCGGCGTGATGACGACAAGGTAACCGAAGGATTGACACTGTTTCAATAACTCGCATGAGCACAATGAAACTCGCCCGACCAAGGGCCCTCGGATTAAAGGGCATTTTTTGAGGACAAGGGTCGGCCGTTGCCATATCGGGCAGAAGGTCAAGGGTTGTAAATGTCGTGGGAACTGTGGTGAGAGATGACCCGAGGTGTGGTCACGCGAGCCGGGGATATACGAGATGGTATTGGCAACCCTCAGAAAGCCTCGGAGAGTACATTCTTCGAATAGAAGGGGGTACTGAATGAACGGGGAAGATATTTTGGTCGGAGAGCATGATTGAATGGGAACCCAGCCGATATTGAAAAGAATGAAGCTCCAACGGAGCCCTGGCCAGGCCTCTAAAGGGGGATGTAATTTTCGAAGTCGAACCTCCTGTGGATCCGGGTGGTTATGTCCAGAAAGTCTCCTTCGTTGTCTGGAGTAATAAACCCGTGGCGGATCATGAAATCGACGATCACTGGATGAGGTTTTAGAAGGAAGGTGAAAGTGGTGTGCGAAGTGGAGAAAGCTCACCAACAGCGCAGTTCGGTTTGAAGAGTCTTGCCTTCATCCGTTTCATCACTTCGTCAAGGGGAAGGAGCTGCGGTGCGATGGATGGAGATTAAATATTAAAGGCAGGTGTCAGGGCCGATGGCGTCACAAACCTCGAATTTTTCCACCTCTCCATCCATAGGCTTTAGCTGAAGGGGCACCGAATTTCCTCCCTTTGGCACGAGGAGGTCGTACACGAACCTGCCCCTTGTTCAGACGAGATGACAACGGACGTCGGTCGGGGACTTACTCGACCTCGGGTTGCAACCATCCAGTATTCGTCCTGAAGAAGTAACTCACAACACCCACGGCCCGAGCGTGTTTCCGAACGAAGTCTTCTTCCAGGCTTGCCTCCTCCATTGATTCTTTGACCAATGATTCGAATATTCCCACCCCGCTTGCTGTCCCTCCTGCAACGCTATTGTCAAGGTACCCTGGCCATCTGTAACAGCGATTGTCAGCTTGTGTCCAACGGTTGCGAGCGGCGTTCCTCGTACGTTTGCTTCGTCTTGGCACGAGTGGGGGTCCATATCCAGACAGCCCCGTCGTCGTCCTTTTCGAATACGGTCATATGCACACCATAAGTTACCAGCCCGAAGAGCGCAGCAGCGGAGCGTTCAATGTCGAACACGTGGTTGGCCTCCCCGGCCGCACGCGCACTGGCGTCGAGACCTTCGGAGTGTGGATAGGAGAGTTCGGGATTCTTGACCGCATGGGGGCCCAAATAGTTCTCGTAAATGGGGTACAGCTCGTTCCGCCACTTTCGTGGCCCCATAACGTCTTGAAACAGGGCCCCGCCGTCTCTCCAGCGCTCGCACAGCTCTTTAATCGCCTCGCTGCGCGCTTCTTTGGTGGATAAATGGGGGGCAAAGCAGATCCGCTCAATAGCGTTTGTCCCGAGGCGGACGCACGGAGTCCAATTTTCTTGGATCCCTTTGGATTGATTCTTAGTGTTCTCGGACAAGAGCTCTTTGACTATCTCCGGTCGAAGAAGGCCAATAATGGGTCCTCCCGGGGTGATCGAGAAGGGAACGAGAGTTTCGTTGTCCCTGACGCAGTTGTCGCATGTCCGGACGACATCGAGGAGTGTGGCCATGGTGAGTGGGTTGAAACCCGACCGAGTCAGATCTCGATCCGTCGAGCGATCGAACCAGTGAAAGCGTCCGGATTTGGAACTTGTTTGGCCCCAAGGCTTTTGCCAAACAACCACCTCCGTAACGGTCCCATGATGCCCTTCCGTTATATCATCGGTAAGACCATCCTTAGAGTGTTGTCAAGAGTTACCTAAATCTTCCCCCAAGAACACATGGAGGAGGACGATGCTACACCCAAAGCGTTGCCTGATTGGGTTGAGCTCGAGTACAAAGTTAGCGAAGTCTGCATTTATGCGAACAGTGATTCCAACCGGTTCTCATGCAGCATATGAGAACGTTAGCTGGCCACGGATCGGAAGTCCACTTCACGCACTTGTCACAAGCGTGCGGGGATTCTCTCCTCAAGTCTTTCGGTCAAGTGTCAGCGGATCCCCAGGCTGCTGAGGCACTTTGCCACACAATGGGCGTCCTGGATTTGATAAATGACGTCGGGCTGTCCTTGGACCAAGTTTGCCTCTTGGATCCCAAGGCGGAACACGAGCTTTCCCCGGACGATGCATATACTAACTTTCTGTTCGGTGTAGGTGGTTCACCAGTTGACTCATCTCCATCGAACTGACTTTGACCAAGGGAATCTTGGGTAAAAGGCCACCCGCATCTTTAATACCATAACCGAACCTTCTACGCCACAGGGGACGACCCACCTCGTGATCGCACGTCTGAGCTTCGAGTGCTAGGGTTTCCAACCAGGCACCTTGGCCCGATCCAAATGACAACCGACACAGCATTGGGTGTCACCAAACTCGTGGCACAAGATAAAGGTATGCCGTTGTATCTCATAATGACGTCTTGTCTTATTCGTCATCTCCAGTCCCACTATCCGAGATACCGTACAAGGTGAGGGTAACCTGATCAACGCCGTGTTCTTCGGTGACGGTTCGTAGGATTATCCTACGATTGTCTTCAACCCCAAAGAAAGCGTGGAGATGCCATTCAGTGCGTTCCTCACCCAAAACTTGGGCTACGATCTAATGGCGTGTAGGGTATATCGCCGACGGAGATGAACCACGATTACCACCGGGCATGCGAGAACTCCTTCACGAGGATCTGGACAAGAGTTTTGATTTCTAGCGTGTAGCAAAAGACGATTCCCCGGCTAGACGTAGAAGAACAGCAGTAAACGGAGGTCCTCTTTACTGTACGTGGTGAAATCTATCGACAACATCTCACAGCAATGCGAACGATAACAAGCGAAAACGACTCGCACCCATCATTCATCCTCATCGTCCGATATGACCAGTCGGTTCCTCTTCCCCGGTTTGGCGGCCGAGGTGGTGGGCTCTGGGCTCCCGTTGTTCTCGTCCTCGAGTTCCAATAAGGGGATAGGTTCGGTAGGGGGTGATGAACTCTGAGGAGGGCTGGATGCTCTCAACCGTTTACGAGGTCGAGGGCGTGGTCGAGAAGGTTCTTCGGAAGTAGGGCCTTTCGGGGACGAGGATCCGCCGTCTTGCTGGGGAGTCCGCGTGGTGAGGGGTTCTTCATCTGGGTCTGGGTCTGACTCGGAAGCCTCGACAGCTCCACGCTTCTTCTGTCTCTTCTTCCCATCGGTTCTTCTCCTTTTCTTGGTACCTGTGGCTTTCATCGTCCCGCTTGTCCCAGAAGCTACAGAAGCAAGCGCTGTCTTCTCCGCCAGTTTCTTCTCCCTCTCGAAGAAGGCCGCCCATTCATCTTCATCAGCGTCACTGTCCTCAATCATCGCCGCGGACTTGTACTTCTCCTCTTCTTTCTTCTTTCTCTCTTTCTTTGCCAACGGTTCGCCGTTTTCGTCGAGTTCAACGAGCCGGGTTCGGCGTTTCTTTGGCTTCTTCTTCAGGAGTTCGGACGCCTTCTTTCCTTGGAGATCGATAGGGGATTCGAGGAACTGGTTGATGACGTTGAGTTGACTTTGCATGTCAAAGGGCATAATTTTGGCAGGGACTATCCACTGTGTTTCGTCGAGGTCTAGGGCGGAGGGTCTGTCAGTATCTGGGTCGAATAACGTCTCCCCACGCACTGTCTTGTTCCTCTTGAACCTCGAACTTGAGCAGCCTGAACATGAGCTTGAGATGCGGATCGTTCGTTGCGGCGTCCGCCTGAGCCTCATCCTTGTACGGGATCGCTGTGTACGCATCAGTTCCGAACCTACCCAGCTCACGGTTCAGCCGACGTACGGAAGTCTGTGAATTTTGCAATTGCATCCCCAGATGGGTTCCGCCATGATCCTGGCTTGACTTCGGACTCGGCCCCTGCGTCATCCTCATCCTCGTCATCTGAATCAACCTTGTCGGTTTCTTCGACGATGCGTCTCCTCTGAGATATTACCCCTGAGAGTACCTATGGGACCATATGAGAGAAGATTCGAAGATGGGAATTCTGACAAACCGACCTCTTTGACCCAATTGATCAAGTGGGTCTTCTCGTCCTCAATGAGACAGGCAATGACGATACCCATTTCCTCAGTCCAGGTGTAACCCTGAGTGACCTGGACTTCCGCAGCCACTTTTTTCTCCCTCTCGATGAATTTCTCTTCCGGTTTCCAACTCGAGAACTGTTTCCAGTGACCACGGTTCTTCGGGTATAGTGCCTGAGGGGTTGGATACGATCAGTTAGCAACGTAAATAAACCGCAAGTTATGTTACTCACGTGAACGATAATGAATGGGTCATCTTCGACGGCTTTGAAAAATTGCCGCAGTAAAAACTGTATCAAGTTGACGAGGTCCTTGTAAGGTTGGTCCCTCGGTAGATACTGCTTTTGATCCATGATACTCTTGAAAAGGGCGAGCGTGGAGACCTTGTGCGAGTTTGGTTACAAGGCTAGGTGTGACCTTAGATTTCCACGTACATTGAAGAACAGACCTTCGGCCTTTGCACGGACCCCTTGTCGGTGCAGCAAGCTGACTACACGTTTCATGTGTTCGGGAGACGGGAACTCCTTGTACCTTGCAAGGTACGCTAACAGGGTTTTTGTTATCTCAGAGTTGGCAAATTTCTAGTTCAGAGGTCAACGCGGGCTGATGGTGGACCAACTTCACAAACCAGCTCGAAGCCCTCAAACGTCAATCGCATTTCCTTGACTTCCTCCTCTTCGTTCTTCTCCACCTCTTCTTCCTCAACGTCCGGGATGCCCTCCTCTTCAGTGGGACCTGGAACCGGCCATAAATAACAATGCGAGGAATATAGGAGACGGAGACGGACCCTTAGTCTTCCTCTTCCTCCTCGCTTTCTTGCGAACGTACATCTCTCTGCCGCCTCCCACTTTCGTCCACTTCTCTAGCATGCGCAGGAGTGCGTAAGCTAGGTGAACGCTGGAGTCTAAGTATACCAGCGATTGTGTTCCGTCTTTGTACGCCTTCAAACTATCCAAAGCAATCTCCAAGACTTCACCGTTGTAGATGAGTTGATTCTGAAGGACCTCGGCAACATCGGCCAAAGTGGCGTCGGTGATTTCCTCGGTGGACATCCCCTCGATGAGAAGGAGTAATTGGGTAAGGCACTCGATGCCAGCCTGGAACTCCGTCCACATTTTCGGCTACAAAACAGGTCAATCTTGTTGTCCGCCACGAAGGGGTAACAAACTAACCTTTGCATCAAGAGCCTCACGCATACGCTTGAGCACCCACGCTATCCACGCCCGGTCAGTAACCTCCGCGACGAACCCGAAATCCCAATTGTTCTCTTTCTTCAGAACTTTCTCCTTTGCGCGGGCCTGAAGGAAGAACTCCAGGAACCATTTTGTGATGAAGAGGAGACGCAGGTTGTCTTTTTCCGTAATCTTCGGACGTTCGGATTTGATATCCTTTAGCAATGACGATAGGAATGCTAAAAGAGCGAGTTGAGCCGACCGAGCAGGTTTGCAGCGGATTATGAATTGGAACCTACGAGAAAAACACGATTTCACGAAGTTCCTGGCCAAGCCTTGAAGAATCTTCCGTGAGTCGAGCGATAATGTATCCTCCCGAGCCAGTGCATCAACAGTCTTCCCTTTCTTCGTCCTACACTTTTTCTCCACGTCGAACATCTCTCCCGTCTCGGTTGTGATGGCCTTCTGACGGTGGAGAACGTACGGCTTCGGAGGAGGAGCCTCATCCTTAGCTTTCGAAGGCTCACCGGGTGGTTTGTGAGACGTAACGTTCTTCGTCACTGTTATTGTTGTCCCAAAGCGCGAGTGCCTTGACGTTGCGTTACGGGCCCACTCGAGTTTCCTTTGACCCTCAACGGAGAGGAGGCGGTTCAAATCTGAGCTTGCTTGCTACGAATGAGCATCAGGACTGGATTCTCATTGGATGTGGAGGGTGAGTGGGCCTACCTTTTCGGCTTCGATCACCAAGGTCGCTGGCCGCACTCCACGGAAAATGAGGTAGAATATTTCGAGAGTGATGACGTTCCATCGGTTGAAAAGGGGGTCGGTGGAGGCATTTGACGCGATTGTCAACAAGAACTCCAGAATGAAGTCCTCAGAAAGGACCTTTATGAGTCGGCTCTGTAATGACGAGAACTCGGCTTGGTCGGAACTGAGATTTGTATTGGAGGGAAGGTCCTTGATAAAAGCTAGGTTCCGAACCAGGAATAGTACGACGGTGATTATTTGAATGTCGCGTTCCTTCCGCTCCTTTGGGGGTTTCGCGAGACAAGGGAGGATGATCGAGAAGAGTGCCTTCAGGACTCCAGGTTGTAACATCGCCGCCTTATATCGGAGATAGCTCGAGAGTAGTTGGGTGTAATCGGATCCCTTGTCGAGTTCTTCGTCCATCTCCTTCAATTCCTCCGCAAGGTCGATGGGCCAAGTCATAGCGGTAATCAGGTCGGCGGACGCAATTGCCCGTTTGTCTTCGACGTGCCCTTTACCAGCAGTCTCCATAAGTATGGGAATCAGGTCGTTCGAGAGGATCCGACAATCAGAGAATATCCTTGCGACCGTTCGCTCATCGTCGGTATCGTCCTTCCGCCAGAACTTCTTGAGATCCTTGAGACAACTGTAACATTCGTCTCCCATTCGGTAGACACCACCTTCAAAACCTCCCAGGGCATCGACGACATTTTGAATGGCTGGTTCTAGGATAGCACGCCTATCGAGCTGCTCTTCGTCATCAGATCCGGAGGAGATTGAAATGGCGTCGCGGTCTGGCATTGGACGCGTCTTGCGCACGTGACATCGCGTTCCGCGACAATTATCGTTGCCGCGACGCGTGTGTGTGTGTGTGTCGTTCTATTATACACCATTCAGCTCGGTGGCCAGAGGTGTCCCCTATATACTACATCGTCGCGTCCTACTACATTAACAAGTGTGGTGTTCTTCCTGGCTGCCAGGATATCCGTCCCGACACCGGTACCGGCACAGTTACCTGTACTGTATTCGCATCCGCGTTTCGTGTGGCGTCCAAGTCGTAGGGATCCAGTTCCGGTCAGGGCATGGCTTCTGTCGGAAGGCTTCACCCCCTCCCATTGACGAAATGTCAAAGGTACTCCACCATGCTTTTGATAAGGTTACGTTTTCGGGATAATGTCGGGAGTTAAGGTCTCGACTCCCTCCCATCACGTGAAACACGTGAAGGTGTGTAACCTCACCCCCGGCGCTGAACCCCCATTTCCCTTCCGCTCCAATGCTACCCACAGGCAAGCCCGTTTGCTGTAGAACCATAAGAAC
>Ga0307511_10001146_pt1 | contig 28209 bp, 24 predicted proteins | sample 13_EM_MG_FD_200266 | JGI IMG/M metagenome (GOLD analysis project Ga0307511, IMG submission 200266) | Populus trichocarpa ectomycorrhiza microbial communities from riparian zone in the Pacific Northwest, United States - 13_EM | ecosystem: Host-associated > Plants > Roots > Unclassified | place...
TGGGCGCGAGCTTTCCGAACTCGTGGCCTGGCGCAAATGGATCTGTTTCGCGAATGGAATACCCTGCGGCGGACATCGCTGAACGAATTTCTTCGGCAATGTCGGCTCGATTGATGCGCCGGAATGCACCGACCAGGCGGCCAGCAACAATCCAGTTACCCCCTTCGAGAAGCAGACGAAGAAGTGCGGAGGGATCACGCACAGAGGCGAGTGCAACTCGTGCTTCAATCGGTCTGTCGGCAAAAAAGGATTCTGGCACTTTGACCAGAGCGGGCTCTATGGCGAAGAGTCGCAGGCCATCACGCACGACCAGGTCGTTGGCCGCAGGCGGGTTAGCTTCTTTGAGATCGTAAAGAGACGTGCCGAAGGGAAGTGCGATTAGGTTGTTGGATGCCTTCGGGCTATAGATGATGACCTGAGGCGGGATCACCGTATTTTCGCCCTGTATTGAGAGCGATTGCTCGGCTGATAGATGCCAGTCTGCCGAGAATCGGTCATCACAATAGCGGGCGCAAAACTCCCAGAAGGAAGCAAACCAGGGAGTGCTCTCTCCGGGCGCGGTTCCTGGGCTCGAGGAAATCAGCCATCCCTTCAGGACTTGAGTAAGAAATCCCGCCTGTAGGAGGCGCTCGCGATGAACCCGTGAAAGTTCGTCGGATCGGAATACTCGTCGGGAGTCAGCCTGGAGTGTCGCGAGTTCTGCGAGGGACTCAGCTAGCCTTTCTTGCACTGTGGCCATGGTAGCGTTACAAGTCTTTGATGCTTCACTATATCAAGTAATTAATGCTGCACCAGTACAAGTCTTTTATGCTGCACCAATACAAGTATATTATGATTCTCTAAGTCAATGATTTAATGCAATAAATATGACTATTTGAAGAATTCTCGGTTCCTGTTACCCTGAGCGTGGCAGTATCTGTTCTGAGTCGGTCGATATAATCAGCCCAGATCTGCATCATCACTCGGCGCTCCGCTAGCCTTTGCGCGCGGTTGTACGCGGCCCGCACTGTATTTCTCTCTGCGTGGGCAAGTTGCAACTCAATCAAATCTGGATGAACGCCTTGCTCATTCAACAGTGTGCTCGCCAGGGTCCGAAACCCATGTGCTGTCATTTCCTCGCTCGAATAACCGAGGCGACGTATTCCTTCCGCCATTGAGTGTGTTTTCGCTGAGCGGACGGCCGCCGCCTCCGATCGCGGGGAACACGTACTGCTGGCGCCAGTGATCGGTTGTAGCGTTCGGAGGATGTTGACTGACTGTCGGGCGAGCGGAACGATGTGAGCTTCGCGCATTTTCATACGCTCAGCCGGAATCCTCCACTCCGGTTGATCGGCGTCCAATGTGATCTCGGACCATTCGGCAGCGCGCAGCTCGGCGGGGCGCACGAAAACGTAAGGCGCCAGTTTCAGCGCTGCGGCGGTGGCCGGCTGACCATCGTAGCCGTCAATGGCTCTCAGCAGCTCTCCGACCTTGACCGGGTCGATGATGGCTGCATGGTGTTGCGTAGTCCTGGGCGCGAGTGCGCCGATTAGGTCGGCGGCGATGTCGTGCTTTGCGCGGCCTGTCGCAATCGCGTATCGGAACAAGCGTCCGCAGACTTCCCGGGAGCGGTGTGCAGTGTCGATGACGCCTTTAGCTTCAATCCGTTTGAGCACCTCAAGCAGCTCCGGGGCTCCAATCGAACCGATGGGTTTGTTTCCCAAATAAGGAACCACCCATTTGAAAATCTGCCGACGGTCGCGCGCCCATGTGGCCGGTGTCAGAGAGTTCTTCTTTGTCAACAGCCATTCGTCGGCGACGGCTGCGAAGGTGTTGGTATGAGCGTCGCGCTCTGAGCGGCGTTTGACGCCAGGGTCGATACCGTCCGCTACGTTCCGGCGAGCGTCGTCGCGTTTCTGACGCGCGCGTTTTAGGGAGACGTCGGGGTACGCGCCGAGCGTGAGAAGTTTTTCTACCCCAGCGTGGCGATACTTGAAGCGCCAGAGACGTCCACCGGCGGGTGTTACCAGCATGAATAAGCCACGCTCGTCGTAGAGCTTGTAAGCCTTCGCGGCACGTTTCGCGGCCCGGATCTGTAGTTCGGTCAGAGTAGTCATCGTTGGGGGTATCGAGTTGGAAAATCTCAAAGTACCCCCGCCATATACCCCAACGCCTGCTACGCTGTCCACGGACAGCAAAGGACCTCGTTGGGCGTAAGTTGCTGGTATTTCAGGATTTTGTGGACTTCGCCGGATCGCGGCGGAAGTCCTCGGAGCTGTAGGTTGTGGGCCCGGTAGGATTCGAACCTACGACCAAGGGATTCACTGATTCCCGGCGTTTCCGCCAGGAGTGGACTATCTCTTCACCCGCGCCGGACCCATGCGATGTGCATGAACCCAAGGCGTGTGGGTGCGGGATGCTCTTGCCTGTCATTAAGGGCGCTCAAGCCCCCAGGTAGTCTCTGCACCTTCCGCCGGTGTACCGGCGGCTCGGCTCAGGATTGCCATGAGCGCGTCGGCGCTCGAAGGTTTCCCTGAATTCATCCCGTCCACTTCGCGCGTTTCCGCGCGAAGGCACCTTTTTTAAGATGAGTCCCCTGCACTAACCGCTGTGCTACAGGCCCAACCGGCGCGAATTGTACCAAGCAGCGCGGCGCGGCGGGCCGGAACCGATAGCTGTCGAGGCTCGCTAGACCAATGGGCGACGCGGGTAGGCAATAGGAGGGCACGGCTCGGCTCGGCAGGCTGCAGGAGTCGGCGGCGAGTTCACCCGGTTACGCATGCGCGCCGCATCGGGCGCCACCGGTGCAACGGAGCGACGGTCGTTGGAGCAGATCGTGGCCGTCGTCGTGAAGGCCTCGTCCAGGCCTCCCTGAAACCAGGCAATTCCCGGGGCACGGACATGGCCGACCGCCACTGCAACGGCCTTTGGGCCGGGAATGGGTTCGGGCTCTTTTCGCTTGCAGCCCTGCGTGGCGGCCAATGCCGCGAGTCCCAAAGTCAAGACCCATAGCCTTCTCATGGGCATGCTCCTTACGCAGGCCTCGCCTGCTTACTGTCGCCCCGGGTGACCTTCCAGGTCAGCCGTGCGTGCCGATACGGGCTGAGCCGGACCGGGTTTTCGTCGCGGGCGACGCAATCGTCGCCGGCTATTGCGCCCGACACGGACTTACGCCGGACCGGGGTTGCCCTCGTGGGCGACCCGTGCGCTGCATGCGTCGACCGGTCAGTTGCGCGCCCCACAGGGGCTCCCCGGACCGCCGGGGTTGCCCTCGTGGGCGACCCGTGCGCTGCGTGCGTCGACCGGTCAGTTGCGCCCCACAGGGGCTGACGCCGGACCCGGGTTGCCCTAAACGGGCGACCCGCGCGACGCATGTGTCGCGCCCCTTGCCATTCGATGGTGCAACGTTAGCATGGCCCTTCGTACAAAAGGGAGCACTAGATGAAGCTGTACATTTCCCCCGGGGCTTGCTCAATGGCCTCAAACATCGCACTGCGCGAGGCCGGCATTCCGTTTGAGATGTCCAAGGTGGACAAGCGCACCAAGCGTGCGGACGGGGTCGACTTCGTGACAATCAACCCCAAGGGTTACGTTCCCGCGCTGCGGCTCGATGACGGTCAGGTGTTGACGGAGAACGTAGCGGTACTGCAGTACATCGCGGACTTGAATCCCGCGGCGAAACTCGCGCCGCCTGCCGGAACCATGGAGCGCTATCGGCTGCAGGAATGGCTGAGCTTCATCAACTCCGAGGTGCACAAGGCATTCACTCCATTGTTCTCCTCGGAAGCAACCGACGACACGAAAACCTACGCACGCAATTACCTCGCCAAGCGTCTCACCTATCTCGACACCGCGTTGGGAGACAACAAGTACCTGATGGGTGATCAGTTCACGGTTGCGGATGCCTATCTGTTCACAGTTCTGGGTTGGGGTGCCCATGTCGGGGTTGACATCGGGCCCAAACTGAAAAGTTACGTCGAGCGCATCCGGGCACGGCCGCAGGTCATAGAGGCGATGACCGCAGAAGGACTGATCAAAAAATAGCCACCGGTCGCGAGTAGTCCTGGTGCGGGCGCGACTCTTGCGTCAGGGCTATTCCTTCGCGGACCCCCGGAGGGTGTCGTGGCCAACCGGAAACTCTCTAAATACCGCGCCAAGCGCGACTTCAAGAAAACCGCCGAACCCAGCGGCGCGCGCGCGGTCGCCCCGGCCAAAGGTCTGCGCTTTGTCATTCAGAAGCATGCCGCGCGGCGGCTGCACTATGACCTTAGACTTGAGCTCGGTGGAGTATTCAAATCATGGGCCGTGACCCGAGGTCCCTCCTTGGATCCTGCGGACAAGCGGCTCGCCGTCGAGGTTGAAGACCATCCGCTCGACTACGGTGACTTCGAGGGGACTATTCCCAAAGGCGAATACGGCGGTGGTGCCGTGCAGCTCTGGGATCGCGGCTACTGGATTGCGCAGGGTGACCAGCCTCCCGAGCAGGCTCTGAAAGCAGGCGAGCTCAAATTTACTCTGCAGGGTGAGCGTCTCCACGGCAGCTGGGTTCTGGTACGGTTGAAAAATGACCGCTACGGGGGCAGCGGCAAGCGAACCAACTGGCTCCTCATCAAACATCGTGACGAGTACGCCCGCGCGGGCGACCGGGATCGGCTCCTGGCCGAGGATCGCTCAGTGGCTTCCGGGCGGCCGATGGCGCAGATCGAGGCTGGCAAGGGAGCTGCGCCGCAACCGTTCATGTTGGCGAAGAAGGGCGCCAGGGCCGCGAGAGCCAACGCCGTCTGGCATTCCAACAGGAATGACCATTCTGCCGAGCCAATGCCCGATTCCGGCACGAGCGCCTCCGACGACGGTGCATCAAAGGCTGCAGGTAAACGCATACGGGGCCGACTCCCCCAATTCATTGCCCCGCAGCTGGCCAAGCTGGTGGAGCGGCCTCCCGGCGGCGAAGGGTGGGGTCACGAGATCAAACTCGACGGCTATCGACTGCAACTTCGCGTGGCAGAGGGCGATGCGACCTTGAAGACACGCAAGGGCCTCGACTGGACACACAAATTCCCAGAGGTCGCACGGGTTGCACAGAGCTTGCCCGACTGCATCATCGACGGGGAAGTCTGCGCGTTGAACGAGCGCGGCGTTCCGGACTTCGCCGCTCTGCAAGCTGCCCTTGCCAGCGGCGACTCGAAAAATCTGGTCTTCTTTGCATTCGATCTATTGTTTGCGCAAGCCGAGGACCTGCGAGGATTGCCGCTGAGCGCGCGCAAGGCCCGACTCAAAGAGCTGCTCGAATCGCAGCCGCAGACTGTCAACGACCGCATCAGGTATCTCGATCACTTCGTAACAGCAGGCGATGCGGTCCTGCGCTCCGCCTGTCGCATCGAAATGGAGGGCATTGTCTCCAAGCGCCTCGAGGCGCCGTACTCTTCCGACCGCAGCGGCAACTGGCTCAAGTCCAAATGTCGTGCCGGCCACGAAGTCGTCATCGGCGGCTGGTCCTCCGATCAAGGCACACTGCGATCGCTCATCGTGGGCGTATATCGTGGGCAGGATCTCGTGGCCGTGGGTCGCGTTGGGACAGGGTTTGGTCGCGCGAAAATCGCCCCGCTCATGAAGCGACTCAAGGCACTGCAAACAAAAGTCAGCCCGTTCCGGGGCAAGGTTGCAGTGCCCAGCGCGCGCAATATCCACTGGGTCAAGCCCGAGTTGGTGGCCGAAATCGAGTTTGCCGGTTGGACCGAGGGAGGCAACGTGCGCCAGGCCGCATTCAAAGGCTTGCGGGACGACAAGCCGGCCTCTGAGGTCCGGGCAGAGAAGCCAACATTGCTGCCGCTGGAGGAATCGCCGGTACAACAGGTTGCGGCAAGCACATCCATGCGCAAGGGCGCCACCGGGCGGGGCACCTCAGTTCAGAGCACTTCAGCCCGGAGCGCCTCAGCCCAGAGCACTTCAGCCCGGGGCACCTCAGCCCGGAGCGGCTCTGCCCGGAGCACCTCAGCCCAGAGCGGCCGAAAGCGGTCCGTTGCAGCGGCCGGAGAGTTGCCTGGAACCTCCGGCAAGAAGCCCCGGCGCACCCAGTCCGGCACCGCGAGCCCGCGATCAACTGCTTCACAACCGGGAAGCGTTCTGGGCGTCAGTATCTCGAAGCCCGATAAAGCACTGTGGCCGGATGCCGGCGACGGCAAACCTGTGACCAAGCTGGACCTTGCCGAGTATTTTGCAGCCGTTGGCGAATGGATGTTGCCGCACCTCCGCGGCCGCCCGTGCTCCATCATTCGCGCTCCCGACGGTATTGGCAGCCAACGGTTCTTCCAGCGCCACGCCATGGCAGGCATGTCCAACCTCGTCGATCTCATCAAGGTTTCCGGTGACCGCCAGGCTTACGTTGCTATCAACCGTGTCGAGGGTCTGATCGCCGTAGCACAAACAGCAGGCCTCGAGTTGCACCCCGGCGGTTGCGTGCCAGGCGAACCTGATGTCCCGGGGCGCCTCGTGTTCGACCTCGATCCGGCGCCGGATGTCAGCTTCGATGCTGTCATCAAAGCCGCTCTGGAAATGCGAGACAGGCTTGCGGCGGTTGGCCTCGTCAGCTTCTGCAAGACGACGGGTGGTAAGGGATTGCATGTCGTCACACCGCTGGCTCAAGAGAAGAATACCGAGCTCGATTGGGCCGTCGCCAAAGCGTTCGCGCGTGAGATATGCCGCCAGATGGCGCAAGCCGCTCCCGACAACTACCTGTTGAATATGTCGAAGAATGAGCGCAAGGGACGAATATTCCTCGACTACTTGCGAAATGATCGCCTCTCGACCGCCGTGGGTCCGCTATCACCTCGAGCGCGCGAAGGTGCGCCGGTGTCCATGCCCGTTCATTGGTCCCAGATGCGAATGGGCTTCGATCCGTTGAAGTACACCATACGAACAGCGCCTGGTGTGCTTGCGAAGAACAAACCGTGGGAAGACTACGACGACGGCGCGCGGTCGCTGGTCAGCGCGATTCACAAGGTTACAAACACTGACCCAGTCTCGCTCGGCGACACTTTGGCAGGACAGAAGCCCAGGCGAAGAGCCGCCCGGAAGCCAGTGCGCGGCGCACGCAAGATCGCGAGGAAGACGAGCACTTCGCATCGAAGTAAGCCCGGCCATTCGGTCAGGGTGGCCGGTCGGCCTTAGATACGACAATTGATCGTGGGTAGGGCCGGCTGCCTTTCGGAAACAGCTCGCCTGGTTCATCGCGCTTCGGATCGATTGCGCAAGGCGGCTGCGAACCGCCTCGCGCCAGATGCCGTAAATGCGCGGCTTCGATTATTGCGGTCCTGCTTTGAAGGCGCTGAGGAATTCGTCTTTCGATACTGTGCCGTCATGGTCCCGATCTGCGGCCGCAAAATTCGTCGAGACCGTGGGTGCTGCTTGGGCTTCTTCCTGACTGAGCTTTCCATCGTGATTCGTATCGAGCTTGTCAAAGATCTCCGACAGGCCGGGGGATACAGAGGCGGGCGGTGGTGAGGTGGCGGCATTGGTCGACGCCGGCGGAGTCTGAGGCTCCTGCTGAGCAAATGCGGCCGTGGAGACGAGCGCGGCAGCTGCTATAACAATGTACGTCTTCATGAACGGACCTCCGTAGAAGGAAACACACGTGAGCACTAGGTAAAAGGCTCGATCGTGCTGAAGTTCCGCCCGAAATGCGTCGCATTTCGCAGACATTCATGGCGCGAAGCTCGGCCTTCCGCTTGCGTGCGAAGCTTCTGCTGCGGTCGAATGGACGTGTTAGCCCGGGATCGATCCAACACGCCTCGTATTGCTACGGTTGCCTCAGCGTTCGTGTGACTCGGAGTTCCTGCCCACCATTGTTCAGGACCGCACCACTCACCTTGCCCTGCTGATCCGCCAGAAAAGAGACAGACGCGCCCGTATCGTGCACGACAAAGTCTGTTTTGCTCTCAGGGTCGAGTTGGAGCGACTGTCCCCATGGAGGTTGGACCGTGAGATGCTCTCCCTCGCGGGCAATACGGAATGGAACGCCGGGGTTGAGTTCGTACTCACCGGCATACGCGTCCAGCAACTGTGTCGGTATAGTGAACCCATCCCCGGGTGCGTGGCGCAAGGGGCTGCTACCTCTCAAGGCGCTGTCCCCGACATACACCCACCGATCGTCCCGCCGCCAATGCTGATCGAACATGCCGGCGGCCACCCAGCCCCGCTGGGCACCGAGGGCCGTGGAAACCAACGTGACCCGCCGCCCGTCAGTAATCGTCCAGTCCCAATATGATGTTGGAAATCCGGCAGAGGTGTTCCACAGCGCTGGTGTCCAGAAATACAACCCGGCAGAGGATGTTCCCGCCACAACCATGACGTAGCGGTTCGGCTGCAACGGGTTTGGATAGATCATCTGCACGACGGAGTCCGTCGTACCGTATTTGCGGCCGTCGATAGTGAATCCGTCTCGCGCCACCTTGAGAGGTAGGCGCGACGCAAGTTGCCGAGTGATCCGGTTATCGTTGGGCCCGCCGATGAGGAGCAGCGAATAACGCCGCTGGTCCTCGTCCGTCATCTGATCGTCCCGGAACACGCGAGGCGATACGTGTTGCCACTGCCTCCAGAGGTTCACGAATGCGTCAGCCTTCGATTGGCATCGCTGCCGCATCAAGGGGTCCCGTGAGGCAGTGCCGACAACCAGTGCGAACGGGGTGGTAATCAGCCGGGACAAGCCGCCCTCCAGCCCAGGCCGTTTATTCAGCGGACTGTTGGAAACCCCTGGGAGGGCGAGTTTCGCCTGTCCTCCTACCAGCTCTGTGTCGCGCTGTACTCCGTTCCACACCACCCGAATAGACGTCCGCTCGCCCCTCAAGGCGGGGGCCGGGGACAATGTGATTTGCGCGGCATTACTTGTATCGAGGCGAATGAGGCCCGGCTCTACGACCTCCGCATCCACATCGATCATCCGAAATGGCTCCTGCCGGGCCTCGACCTGTATCCAATAGGCTCTCGCTGCCGCTAGATCTCCCGACCGCACGCGAACCCGCCGTGGCGATGAGACACGTTGGTGTGCCAGCATCCAATCCGCGATTTCATCCGAGTTGTTGAGGCTTTCATGGCCTCGACCGGGATGCTCTGCGAACCGCACGTCATAACCCCAGCGTTGTAGCATGTGTACGGCATGGCGCGAGAACTCGACGTTCACCGTCTGGTCACTATCACCATGGCTGACGAAGACAGGTACATTCAACAGCCCTTCAGCGCCTGAAAACGAGCTCTGCTGCTCCTGTACAAAAAGCTCTGCGGGAGTGTTGTCCGGGCGCGGCACTATTGAGTAGCCACTCTGACTTGCAACCCGAAAGTCCCATCCGCCAAACGCCGGGGAAACAGCAGCGAACACATCGGGGTGACGCGAAGAGATGATCCATGTTCCCGAACCGCCCATGGATTCGCCCGTCAGGTACACGCGATCTTCGTCAACATTGAATCGCTGTTTGGCTTCGCTCAGGCAGCGCAGCACGTCCTGTTCTCCGATTCCGAGATATTGACTATTCCCCCGTCCGTGCGCCTCTACATAGATGACGCCGTGTTTGTCTGCGACCGGACTGTGACGCTCATCGACCGCCCACCACCTGACATAGGGAGGATTGGCGGGATTGTAGCCATGCAGGAACATGATGACCGGCCAGGCGCGCGACGCGGCATAGTCCGGCGGCAGATAGGCGCGACAGAATTGGGCGGAGCCGTCGATTGGGTCCTCGTAGGCAAGGCGCACGAACCCGCCGGCGTGTACAGGACCCGGCTCTCCTGCCCGCGTTTGCTCGATCTCTTCGTACTCAAGCAGCGGTGAGTGAACACTCAGCCACGCATCGTCGGGCGCAGCGCTCAGGTTCGTTCCGAGCCTATCTCGAATCATGTCAGCAAGCATTCGTGTTGTCATGCCCGCGGCGTCGTTTGGGGCCTTCGATGCTTGTTCCAGCAGCCGCCGAGCAGCAGTTGTAGCGTCGCCGTTATACCAACGCAGATACGAAGTAACAGGCGGACCATCGGATGGTTGGGTCGTGAGGCGAACTTCATATGCGCCGTCCCGCCAGGCGCCTGTTTGAAAGCGCACCACATCACCTCGGGCAGCCTGCGAGGCAGCAACAGTTCTTCCTCCGGCAGCGAGGACTTCCACCCGAACGTCACTGCCGGGTTCGGCGTGGGAATGCGTCTTTACGGCTAGCTCGTTCGTCGCCTCCTGGAGAATCGACGGTGCTATTTGCGTCAGTCGAGGCCCGACGAATCCCGGTTCCAACACTCGTAGCGCAAACCGTGAAGGGCCGCTAACGCGTACGACCTTCAGCAGCAGGCGGTTTTTCCCCTTTGAGAGTCGAACGGAAATCTGATCCCCATCGAACTCGAAGGCACGGTCTGACTGTTGATCGTGAACGAGCTTGCCGTTGACCCAAAGTTGGACTGCGTTATCGCTTGCCAACGACAGGAGTGCATCCCCATTTTGCTCGCGGATGATGGTGGCATATGCATAAGCCACTTCCGGCTCGGCGTGGCGACCTCTGGAAACAGGGCGCGGAATTGCTTCCAGCAGATCCACGGTATCGTGAAAGGCCGCATGGTCCGTCCATTTGGAAGTGATGCCGTCCGAGAGGGTTTGCATAGCTCCAGGCGCTGGCTGCAACGCATTTGCATCGAGCTGCGCGGAGGCGGCCGCAACAGGGCCCAAGAGGAGCCATTTGCGGATAAATCGCTCACTGCCCCGTGACCACGGATCTCGCAGCGGTCCAGCGCTCCCGGTAGCTGCGGCAACGTCCGCAACGCCCAGGAGAGCGAATAGAATGACAACGCAGGTGGCTGAGAATGAGCCGCCGCCTCCCTGCGATCGCAGTTTCCTTTGCATGCGCAATTCCTCAGACAGTCAGGTCAACAGTCCAGTCGAGCCCAACAGACAATAGAACGAACGAGCCCAGCCTTGCTGGAATGTTTCGACAACCGGAGCGACGCATGAGATGGGCTGAGGGGTGGGGCTCGCTTCTCGGCCGATTACAGAGTTACGCGATGCGCGAGATCAATCCAACGCAAGCGGATAATTCGCGGCGCGCCAGGCTTTCATCCCGCCATCGAGCGCGATGGCACGTTGGAAGCCAATCTGGCGCAACGTCGCAGCCGCAAGGGTTGATACGCGACCGAATTCGCACACGGCGAGAATGCGGATTGTGGGGTCAGGCAACTCGTCGTTGACGCGCAGTTCGAGTTGTCCACGCGGTAAGAGTCGCGCGCCGGGCACGTGACCCGCTGCATAAGCATCCCGTTCGCGTACGTCGAGTACGATGAGGTCTGCATCGTGAGCGTCGATGCGGGCTTTGAGTTCGGTAAGCGACATGAACGGCACCACGGCTGCCGCTTCGGCCAGGAGCTGCGTGATGGTCTTGCCGCCTGATAGATTGGTACGCAACGCCTCAGTGAGGTGGGTGGGCATTGACAGGTTGAGATTGCGCATCATCTGTACGAATTCCGTGCGATCACGTTTCTGCAGTCGCGGGTTCTGCTCGAGTTCCTGTGCGATGGTGGAGTGACTGCGATTCTTGTATTCGTGCGCGGGATACACCTCCAGCGCCGGATCGAGCTTCAGTACGCGATTGAAGAGACTGTCGTGCAGCGCCTCGGGGTCGCCAGTGGGGAGGTCCGTCCGCCCGGTGGCGCCCATGAGAAGTGTGTCGCCTGTGAAGAGGCGGTTCTCGACGTGCAGGCACATTGAGTCCCGCGTGTGACCGGGTGTGTGCATCACGTTGATTCGCAGTTGCCCCACCACAATGGACTCGCCGTCGCCCAGGCGCATGTCGACAAATGGAGCAGGGCTCGCCTGGTGCATGACGATGGGCACATCGAGGCGGCGGGCGAGCTCGCGTGTGGCAGAGAAGTGATCCGCGTGCGTGTGTGTATCGATCGCATGACGGATACGCAGGCCATGACGCGCTGCAAGCGCCAGGTACCGATCGATCTGGCTCAACTCCGGATCGATCAACGCCGCTGCGCAGCTCTCGGCGCAACCGATGAGATAAGACCGGCAACCACCCGAAGCGATTTGTTCGAACAGCATGGCGCAGGCCCCCCCGGAAGTGATTGGTCGAATTCTACTCCCGGCCGGCCGGCGCAGCCCACCGGACTTCCTGACCTCTCGCGGAAAACTCAACCGGTCAGTCAATCCGAGGCCAGCCGCACGTCCACGCCCAACTGAGCGACGTCCGCCCAGTGCACATCGGTCATGAGCAGGCTCACCTGCTCCCACCCCGCCACATGAAACGGAGCAACACTTCCCTGTTTGGAGTGATCAGCCAGCACCATCGTGCGTGAAGCCGCAGCCACCATAGCCCGTTTGACTGCAGCATCGTCTTCATCAGCCGCTGTTACTCCTGCTCGGACGTCGAGGGCGCAAGCGCCAAGCACCGCCCAGTCCGCTCGGCACAAAGCAAGCAGGTCACGAGTCGCGGCGCCGCGCATCGTGCGCGCATCCGGCGCCCATCTACCTCCCGTAAGCACGAGTTGGACGGCGGAATCGCGGTCAAACAGAAGAGCTATATCCAATGAATTGGTCACCACGCTCAACGGACGGGCCGTGAGCGCGCGCGCCAGTGCAAGCGTGGTAGATCCCGCATCCAGGATCACTGTACTTCCTGGCTCGATCAGCGCGGCGGCGTTTTTGCCGATGCTGCCTTTCGCTTGCTCCAACAGGGCGGAGCGTGCCTCGAATCCCAAGCGAGCACTGTCGAGCATGACCGCGCCCCCGTGAGTCTTCTGCAGCACGCCCTGTGCGTGCAGCTGATTCAGGTCACGGCGAATGGTGTGCTCAGACACATCAAACATGTGAGCAAGCGCAAGCACCTCCATCCGTCCGCGCTGCCGGAGTATTTCCAGAAGCCGCGCACGGCGCTCTTCCGCAAAGCGCGGCAGATCGGAATTTCTGGACATCGCATCGGTCACGGGGGGTACCTCATCGCTAGCTCATCGGGCGCCGGTAGGGGCCGCACCGACGGCAGGCCCCTTGCATTTATGCTCTAGTATGCTCGATACTACTCGAATACGCGCGAATGTGCACGTATCAGCCCTACCCTGACTCCATCAGACCCTGAACCGATGCCTACCCCCATTTCGAAGTCCCAAGCTCGCGCAGCCATTGCGATCATCTTTTTCCTCAATGGGTTCGGTTTCGCCAGCTGGGTGTCACGCATTCCGGCCGTTCGCCAAGCGTTGAATCTTACGGACGGAGCGTTGGGTACGGCGCTGTTGGCTGCCGGGGTTGGTGCGCTCGTGGCGTTTCCGCTCGCCGGGCGAGGCAGCGTGATCAGTGGCGCAAGTGCACTAACTATCGCAACCGGCCTGGCCTACTGCGTGGTGCTGCCGGGTCCGACGTTCGCCGTGGGACTCCCAACGCTCGCGCTTTTACTGTTTCTCTTTGGTGCTGCCAACGGCGCGATGGACGTTTCAATGAATGCGCTGGCGGTCGAAGTGGAGACCTTCGTTGGCAAGCCGATCATGTCATCTTTCCATGGCATGTGGAGCATAGGTGGGTTGACCGGCGCCGGCATCGGCGCGTTGTTCGCAAAACAGGATATTTCGCCACAGTTCCACCTGCTCGCCGTCGCATCGATACTGGCAGCCGCGATACTGGTGGTCAGACGGTGGCTGCCACGCAGTCAACCTCATGCGTCGCCCGAGACCGTCACGTATTTCGCCCGGCCGGAGAGCGCCATGCTCGGACTGGGTGGAATCATCTTCTGCGCCTTCCTGATAGAAGGAGCCATGGCCGACTGGGGCGCCGTGCTACTGCACGACTCGCTGCACACGACGGCGGCGAAAGCCGCACTCGGCTACGCCGCGTTCTCGCTGGCGATGACGAGCATGCGTTTTGCCGGCGATCGTCTGGTGATTCAGTGGGGCGCCGTGCGGCTGCTCCGTTGCACCAACGTAGTCGCTGCACTCATGTTTGCGGCGGCGTTGTGGGTTCAGCATGTTGGTCTCACGATGCTGGCTTTCGCTCTGATCGGGTTTGGCATGGCAACCGTAGCGCCGCTCGTTTTCGGAGCGGCAGCGCGCCGTGCCCGGCATGGTGCCGGACACGGAATCGCGGCAATGGCCACAGTGGGCTATAGCGGCTTCCTCGTCGGTCCACCGCTACTGGGTTGGCTTGCCCAGGCGAGCAGCTTGCGTGCGGCCTTGAGTGTTCTTGCCCTACTCGCGCTCGTCATTACGGCGCTTGCACATCACGTACGTGAACCCGTGCGGCAAGCCTTACCCCCATAGAGACTTGCCGGTTTCGAGCAGCGACTTCAGGTCGCTGATGATCCAGGTCCATCCTCCGCCACCTTGTTGGTCGAACTTGCTCGAGGTGGCAGCGGCCATGGTCGGCGCGCCTTCCAGATCGTGCGTGACTGTGAGCCTGCAGAATCCTGCTGTCGTCGGCTCGATCTCCCATGTAACGCGGGTAAATCCTTCCGCCTCGTTCTCCGGCGAGAACAGGAAACGAAACGTCTGCACCAGCTTGCGTGGTGGGTGCGCCTCGATGACCTCGCCATCGATCACCACCTCGGGCAGTCCCATTGAGAGCATCTGCTGTGTCGCCTTCGCACGGTACTTGCCGCCGGGCTTGAGGTCATACTCAGTTGGGACGCGATAGCCGTACCTTGTCGTCCATTCCGTCGTGGTGAGGGCCTCCCAGATCGCTTCAGGAGCCGCCCTGATATAGATCTCGTGGATTTGTGTGGTCACGCTGTCTTTTTTGAGGGATTGCATTTGCGACTCTCCAGGGAAGCTTTCAGATCTACCAGCGCCGCGACGTGGCGCTCCGTGTACTTGTCGATCCAGCGATCGTGAATCAGGCGGATGGGAACGGCGTTGAGAAAGTGCAGTTTTTCGCGTCCTGAACGCCGGGTTACCACCAACCCGGCTTTCTCCAACACCCGCAAGTGCTTCATGACACCAAATCGAGTCATCGCCAATTCGGCCTCGAGCTCGCTCAAGGTCTGACCGTCGCGCCTGAAGAGAAGGTCCAGCAGAAACCGGCGGGACGAATCAGCCAGCGCCTTGAATACCGGATCGTCGTTGAACATGGCGAAACTATAGGTGACCATTTGGTCACATGTCAATCCAAAAACGGAACGCTCAACGCCATAGCACTTGGGATGCCTCAGGCGATCTCGAATCCGGCAATGCCCTCCATCTTGCGCAGTTCCTGGTCCATGAGCGTTGCGAATGTCCGCGCCGCGGCCGGCAAATGCTTCCAGTTTCGAAACGCCCAACCGATCGAGATTGGAGGCAGGTCGCTGATGAGAATCGCCTTGACCGAGCCCGTCCTGGCGAAGTTGTGCGCGTGAACGGCGGGCACGATGGCCTGACCGAGATCGAGCTCTACGAAGATCCTGGCTGTATCGAAATCGTCGAATACAACCTCGGGTTTCAGCTCCACGCCGCGTTCGAGCGCCGCCGCCTCGATGGCGCTGTGGTGCGTCGTGCCGCCTGAGAGTCCGAGATAGCGAATGCCCGCGAGGTCCTTCAGTTGCAGGCGCTTGTGCCTGGCCAGCGGATCGGACCTGGCTACGAGCAGAAACAAGCGTTGTCGCGCGACTGTCCGTTCCCTGATGCCGCGCGCAGGATCACCGGTGGTCACGAACCCGAAGTCCGCCTGGCTGAGCCGCAGAATCTCAACACAACGCTTGGTTGAATTTGCAGGCAGGAAGCGCAGATTGACCGCCGGATTGTCCCGCCGGAAGCGCACGATAGCCCCCTGCATGAAGTGCCGTACAGTCGTGCCTCCCGTGGTGATCGTCAGAGTGTCCGGCTCCGCCTGTTTCAGTGTTCGAACCCGCTGCAGACCGAATTCAATCGCATCGAGACCTTCGAGGGCCGACTCTTTGAGCAATCGGCCGGCAGCGGTGGGCACAACACCTCGGGCATGCCGTTCAAACAGTTTCACTCCCAACTCCGCCTCGAGCCGGGCGATGTGTTGACTGATGGAGGACTGGGTGCGGCGCAGTTCCCGGGCGAGTGAGCTCAGGTTGCCGGACTCACAGGCCGCGACGAGTATCCTCAAGTCTTCGAGCGTCATACGGACATATAAGCATTTCCTACTGATAATGCAAAAACCCTTAGCGTTGACTGATGGGGATGCGAAGTGGAATCCTCACCCGCGGGATGCATCAGTCAGGGGAAACCGCTGGATATGAAAACGGGTCAGCTCACGGCGCGTGACATCGTTGCCATGAAGCATGCAGGCCACCGGATTGCGGCCCTTACCGCCTATGACTACACCTCGGCGCAAATGCTCGACGCGGCGGGCGTGCCACTGATCCTGATCGGCGATTCCCTGGGTATGGTCGTACAAGGCGAGGACACGACCCTTCCCGTGACCCTCGACCAGATCATCTATCACTCGAGGTGCGTCGCGCGGGGAACCCGACGAGCGTTGCTCGTTGCAGATATGCCATTCATGACATATCAAGCCTCACCTGAGGACGCGCTGCGCAACGCCGCGCGATTGCTGACGGAGGGCAGAGCCGGTGCCGTCAAGGTCGAGGGAGGTACCGATATAGCGCCCACAGTCAGGAGAATGGTGAGCGCCGGCATTCCTGTGTGCGGTCACTTGGGCTTTACGCCGCAGTCAGCCCATGCGCTGGGTGCACCAAGGATCCAGGGGCGTGAACCCTCCGACGCCGTCTCTCTGGTCGCCGATGCCAAAGCACTGGAACTGGCGGGGGCGTTCGCGATCGTGCTGGAACTGGTTCCTGCGGTCGTTGCACGAGAAGTCTCTCAGCGGATTGCCATTCCGACGATCGGCATTGGTTCGGGTCCGGGTTGCGATGGGGAAATTCAGCTCTTTCACGATCTCTTTGGGCTCTATACCGACTTCCTGCCACGCCACACGCGTAGGTACCTGAATGTTGCTCAGGAGATTTCAACAGCGGCGCGTCAGTACACCGCCGATGTGATCGCGCGCAGATTTCCGGGACCAGAACAGACGTCGGACCTGGGACCGCAAGCCCAAGACAAGTTTCGCTCGCTGTTGGAGTGCCCCGAGAACAGCCAGACGACGCAGTGACGGGCGCCACTGGCTACACCACTTGTGCCTCCAGTCGCCGCTCGACCCGATAGGCGATCGACGCCGGAACCCGGACTTCCACCGCGGATCCGGATCCGGGGCGGCTGGACACCTCAAATCGCGCCCGAATCCTGCACGCGCGTTCGCGCATCCCCGTGAGTCCGAAGTGCCCGCGCGGCGCGCCTTCATCCAGCACGGCTGCATCAAAGCCGCGACCGTTATCAACAATCCGCAACGTCAGGCACTTGCGTGAGTAGGCGATCTCGGTGTCCACCTGCGTCGCCATGGCATGCCGGACCGCATTGGTGAGCGCTTCGGCGCCGATTCGATAGGTCTCTTCACGGACGACCGGATGCAGCTTGCGCACAGTGCCCTCGACAGTGACCCGGAATCGAGTGTTGTCCGCTGTCTGCGCGAGCTCCTCCGTAAGTGCCCGCAGAGCCTGTGGCAGGTCGTTGCTCGCATGCGTCGACTTGCGCAAATCGTAAACATGGTCACGGCCCTCAGCGAGCACCTGATCCGCTCGTTCGAGCGCTTGCTCCATCATCTGCAGGGGACGTTCCCCGCCCTCGGGAATTCGTGCGAGCACAGCCTGAAATCTCAATATCAGCCCCTGCATACTTTGCAGAAGTGTGTCGTGCAGTTCGCGAGCAATTCGTTCGCGCTCGATCACACGCTCTTCGAGGCGCAAACGGATGCGCATCTCAATCTGCTTCACGCGCATCAGGTACAGCAACCACAGAGTGCCGACGACCACGGAGATACAAAACGCGACGAACCAAGGATCGAGTGAGTGCCAGGTGTTGATCCAAACCGTGCCGTCCGTCCCATCGAGCGCAAACGTCACCGGCGCAAACAGCAGCAGGGTCAGCGGCGCGAGTCGCATGAGTTACGCGGCATCACGCAGTCAGTTGCACACTCGCAGCCATGGCGGCATGTCCCGGTACAGATCGCACTACTGTTGGATTCGCGAGCTGCGGAACACCATCCACGCCGGTCAGCTGATCCAACATCGCATTACGCCGCGTTCGCCGCCACAAACACGGTGTCTCTCCCACCACCCGGCGAAAGGTCCGCGTGAAATGGGCCTGATCACTCATTCCGCAGCGGAGCGCGATTTCGCTCAGGGGCGCGCTCGTTCGCAACATCAGCCCCTGCGCGACTTCGATCCGCCGATGCATCAGGTAGACGTGTGCCGGCATGCCGAACGTGCTTTTAAAGGCGCGGCAGAACTGGCCGCTACTCAAGCCGACGAGGCGCGCGAGATCGTCGATGAGCACCCTTCGCGCCAGGTTGGTATCAATATGCGTCTCGATGCGCTTTGCCTGCCAGCCTGCCAGGCCGCCGCGAAAGACCTTGCGAACGGTAGTCTCACGCGGCCGCACAACGGTGCAGACGGAGTTTGTTTTGCCCCGCAGAAGTGCAATCGCGCGCGCTATCCGTGCTTCGGTCATTTCGCCATCGCCATTCAACGCGGCACAGGCAGCCTCAACGAGCTGCGCGGCCACTACGGCGAAATCCCCTGAGCTTTGCTCTAACATGCTCCACTCCCATTCGTTTTCGTACACGCGAAAGTGCGCCGCACGATATTCGACCCATGCTGTTGATTACCCTATTCCACAAAGTGCTCCCTGCGGCTCCCCCTTTCGGGTGGTTTGGCCGCTTTCAATGCCGCTCCGTGCCGGGCCGTGCAGGCTGCAGCATTACAACGCGCCGACCGAAGAGCCGTGCGTCCAGCGAGTAGGCCCCCGGCCCCAGCAACAACAGCACCGCCGCATCCAGCGGACCGAGCAGAACCGGGGCAATGACACTGGTTGCTCCCAGCAGCTGGCCCACTTCAACGATTCCGGTCAGTAACGAAACGAGCGGGGTGAAGAGGCCCAGGGCCAATGAGCCTGAGAGTGCCGAGAGGGCAATGAATGCCGGTACGTTCGGGTGCACGCCGAAGTGCCCGGCAGGGTCGATGTGCAGCGAGGCTGCAACGCCGATCCGCAGCATCAGCATGCCGAAGCCGGGCGCTCCGGCCGGGAACATTGAAAAGAACCTTTGCACGGTGGGCGAGGGTAGTCCCGCGCGCTGGGCCACCGTACCCAAGGTCAGGGTATGCGGACCCCTCCCTTTTGGGGGATTCGGGCGATTCCCATGCCTGATGGGGGCCGGCTCACGGGAAATTTGAAGTACCCCTTGTGATGATGATTCTGACCACCGTGTTGGGCCATACTCGGTCTCAAATGCACGGCTTACCGCGAATTCGCATACTCACCGTGGACGATCATCCGCTGTTGCGCGAGGGTATTGCTGCCGTGATCGAAGGTCAGCCGGACATGACGCTGGTCGCCGAGGCCACGAACGGCCGTGAGGCGATCGAATGCTTCCGCAAGCACCGCCCGGATGTGGCGTTGATGGATCTGCGCATGCCGGATATGAACGGTATCGAAGCGATCCGCGCCATCCGTACCGAATTTCCGTCGGCACGCATCGTGGTGCTGACAACCTACGCAGGTGATGTTCAAGCCCTAGGTGCGTTGAAAGCCGGCGCCTCGGGCTATCTGCTCAAGAGCATGCTGCGCAAGGATCTGCTGGACACCATCCGCACGGTCCACGCCGGCAAGCGCCGCATTCCAGCGCAGATCGCCTCGGAAATTGCCGAGCATGCCGCGGACGATGCGCTCACCGAGCGCGAAATCGACGTGCTGCGCAGAGTTGGCGGCGGCAATTCCAACAAACAGATTGCCGTCCAGCTCGCCATCTCCGAGGGTACGGTGAAGGCGCATATGAAAAGCATTCTGCCCAAACTCGGCGCGCGCGACCGCACTCACGCGGTGATGATCGCCGTGAAGCGGGGAATTCTGGATGTCTGACGACCCGCGTGGGCTTGAGGTCGCGCGGTTGCGGTAAGTCGCCCGCTAAGGCTTGTTCGACCGCCGGACGGCGACACCAAGGACCTCGAAGTGCGCGCCACGAAGGAGCGCACTTGCGCCCAGAAATGCTCGTGCAGGAAACCCGTGCGGAAAGTAGGTCCGATAGACGGAGTTGAACGTATCGAATAGCGCGAGATCCGTGCAGAAAACCTGCATCGACACGACATCGTCCATCGTCAATCCAGCGGACTCCACTGTCCGTTTGACCCGCTCCATGACCAGGTTCGCTTCGGCCTGCGGATCCGTGGGCGCCTGCCCCGTCTTTGGGTCTACGCTGAGCTGGCCGGAGATGTACAGCGTGTTACCAACAAGGACTCCATCGCTGATCGGTGGGGGTGTTTGCGTGGCGCTGCGCTCGCCGTTTATGAAACGCCGGTCGGTATCCGACGCAACGGCCGCATGTGCCGCCAGCGCCAGAGTCAATGCGAGGGTGAATGCCTTTGTCAGCATGAGTTGCTCCCGAAACTAGATGTCCCCTGCGCGCGCAAACCGGCCAATGTGGTCGGCAGCGCGAAACGCCAGCGCCTGAATGGTCATGGTGGGTTGGCCCCGCCCGGAGGTGACGAGGCTGCTGCCGTCGCACACGAAGAGATTCCGGATGTCATGGGTTCGATGATAGCGGTCAACAACTGACGTGCGCGGATCGTTACCCATTCGGCAGGTGCCAAGCAAGTGAACCGAGAAGCTCTGTGCCCGGATCGCTGCGCGAATGACCCGCTGCGCTCCGGCGGCCTCCATGATCTCCACCCCGCGATCCTGCAAGAATCGTGCATTGGCGAGATCGTCCGGATGATCCTTGTAGGTGACACGCAGAGCAGGTCTTCCCCATGCGTCCTTGAGTGTCGGATCGAGGCTCACACTGTTCGCGGCAACGGGCAGTGACGTGCCGTGGCAGGCCACTTGCATTGAGCGCGGGAATTCGCGCAGGCGCTCCTTGAACGCGGCGCCCCATGAAGGACCTTCCGAAGACAGTCGCTGTGCCCAGAAGGCAGGCTGGGGACCGATCCGCGCATCGAGGCCACCGCCTCCGTAGAAGCCGCGTTTCGGGTCGGAATCATAGAAGTCGTGCAGGATGCGCGTAACCTGAACGCTCTTGAACTCGTTGAGCTCATGTTCAAAGGCCGCACTCACACGCGAGCTGTAGTTGAACATCAGGTACTTGCCGACCAGCCCGCTGGAGTTCGCGAGGCCATCAGGAAACTGGCTGCTGGCGGATGCGAGCAGTAGCCGGGGAGTCTCCGCGCCGTTGGCCGACACGACCACGGCCCGGGCCTTCTGAAAGTGCTCCCGGCCCTGTGTATCCAAGTAGGCCACCCCGGTCGCACGGCCGCGTGCATTCGTGTCGATGCGCACGACGTAACTGTTGGGCCGGATTTCACAGTTCCCCGTCGCCTCGGCTTCGGGGATCATGTTGAACAGGGTCGCGGCTTTCGCCTGTACCTCGCATGCGAAGCCATGACAGAACCCGCAATGGACGCAGCCCGGCCGCCCGCGGTACGGCTGTGAGTTGATGGCCATCGGCGCCGGAAACGGATGCAGACCCAACTTGCGGGCACCGCGCTCGAGCAGCACCCCGGAGGACTTCACGGGCAGGGGTGGCATGGGATAGGGGCGCGAGCGGGGTGGATCAAACGGGCTTGCGCCAGCAAGGCCGGAAACGCCGATGTCCCAGTCCACCTTCGTGTAGTACGGCTCCAGCTCCGCGTAAGTGATCGGCCAGTCCTCGAATCCCGTACCTGCAATGGATCCGAGGCGGCTGCGCTCTACGAAATCGATCTCGTGGAAACGCCAGTAGTTAGCCGTGAAATGCGTGCTGCTGCCACCGACAGTCCGGGCATACACGAGCGGCGGCCGCATGCCAGTCGGAACCGCTGTCGTAGAGGGATCCGCGCGGAATGTCTGCGGGCTGCGCGCCGGGTTGTTGGTAATCCCTGAGAGAAACCAGTATTTGAGCTCATCGTGCTCAAAGTTGGCCGGTGTAAGCCGCGGTCCTTGTTCGAGAACGACCGTGCTGAAGCCACCGATCGCAAGCTCGCGGGCAATCACCCCGCCCGCGGCGCCCGATCCGACCACGACGAAGTCCACAGGGGACGAATCTTCATAGTGCCGCCCTGTCATCGGACTGGCTCTGGGACGCTGAACCCAGGGTAGTCGCGGTCGTAGTAACCAAACGGCGGAGCGAATGCGTGTTGATCCGTAAATCCAATCAACTGCCAACCGAGCCCATCGCGATTGCCACCGTACTTCGGCATCGACAGAGCGCCGAGCACGGTCAGCTGCTGCAGGGATTCGAAGAATGGCGTGTGGTCGACCTGCTGCAACCATTCGATCTGCCGGGCAGGAGGGAGTGAGGCGAACTCCTGCCCTTGCGGATTGCGCGAATGGTATTGCGCTTCAAAGTCCGCAAGGCCGGCGCGGAACGCCACGGCCAGCGGTGCGAGAAATCCCGTGAGACCATGGTCGATGAACCGTGCGACGCCCATCTCGCGTGCGCCGGGCGTCTTGTCGGTTGGAATGATCTGGGCGACGATCGCATCGACCGTCCGCGCTTCACTTGCGCTGAAGAAACGCCATTCGGTACTCCCGTGCGCCTCAGTGACTGCGGCATGCACAGCCGCGGAGCGGCACAGGGTAAGGATTGCCGCGATTCCAACGCCCGCTTCGAGCAGTGCGCGGCGCGAGAACCGGGTCTCCAGATCACCGAAGTCAGGCATGTTGGTCCCCACAGCGTTTCCTTGTCAGCGATTCCGACCCAACAAGGATACGCCGCGGGGACGATTTTAGCACGGCCGAGTCGTGGCTTAGTTGCGTGCGCCTCCATCTGGCATGCACCGCCAGCGTGCATTGTCAGTTCCCGGCAACTGAGTGACACGTGGCCTGTTACAACCGCGCCCGTGACCCCAACACAGGCCCCGTGATATCTTCGTTCGCATGATCTTCCAATTCGACAGCGCGCTGGTGCGCGCGCCAGCACGAAGCGTGATTCACGGGCTCAGCTCGCAGACCGGCCCGCGACCGTTGTTTGAAGCGATCGAGCGAGAACACGCCGCGTACGTCCGAGCGCTCGAGGAATGCGGGCTGTGCGTCGAAATGCTGCCGGCTCTCGAAGATTATCCAGACTCCGTCTTCGTGGAAGATCCTGCCCTCGTGTTTGGGAACGCCGCAATCGTACTGCGCCCAGGCGCCCCGACCCGCCTGGGCGAAATTACCGAGATCGAACCTGTCCTGAGCCGGCGTTTTGACCGCGTATTGCAGCTGCAAACAGGCTATGCCGATGGCGGGGATATGCTGCTCACCCCGCAAGGCATGCTGATTGGCTTGTCGAAACGAACGAATCACGCTGGAGCCGAAGAGCTGCGCGGATTGCTTCAACTGCTCGGCGTCGACGCACGGATAGTCAACACCCCAACCGACACCCTGCACCTGAAATCCGATTGTTCCCTGATCGGTGACGACCACATCCTGTGCACGGCCAGCCTCGCTGCCTCGGGCCTGTTTGACAACTACCGCAAGCTGGTCGTGCCGGAAAGTGAAAAGCGTGCAGCCAACGCGCTGCGGTTGAACGATACCGTGCTCGTCGGCAAGGAGTTTCCCCTCACCCTCGAGCTGCTGCGGCTTAATGGCTACACGGTCAGGGCCTTGCCAGTTTGCGACATCGGCAAGCTCGACGCCGGACTCTCCTGCATGTCTTTACGCTGGAAGAGCTGACTGCCCCGTCCAAACTCGCGCCAGACAATACGGCTATATGCGTCCCAGCAGGACAATGAGAATCACAAGGACCAGTCCCAGGCCGCTACTGGGGTAATAGCCCCACCCGCTGCTGTACGGCCATGCTGGCAGAGCAACCACCAGCAGAAGGATCAGCACAATGACCAATAGGGTCGTCGTGGACATGCAGCTCCCGCTCGCCGCCATTGCTTTCAAGCTCACCGGCACTGGGGCCCAGTCAGGAGGTGCGTCGCTCGGACGCAACTCATGCTCCTGAGCTGGGCGGTAACTTGATCTGTGCCAACGTTGCGTGAAGGCGCCGCCGCAAATCAAGGCTGGGTCGCGGATGGCAGTCCCGGTTGCATTGCGTCATAACAAGCGGGACTGCGTCAGGCGTGGCACATAGGCGCCGGATTCGGAACAGGGGTGCGCGGTTCCCAAGTGCCCGAACATGTCCAGCCATTTGATTTCCTCATGCAGCATACTTTGCGCAGATCGATGAGGACTCGGAGGGTCGAAGCATGAACGTTACATCGGGTCAGACTCCGCATACGGGGTCTCCCGAACCCTTATCGGCAAGCGCCAGCTCGCGCCTGGTGTCAGAGCTCGCGAGCCGCATCGGCTCTCTCGGAGTCGAGTTGGCGGACGTTGCCGGCAACCTGGACGAGGTCAGCGGCCGTGTGTCCAACGAATCGGACCAGTTCAAGGAGCTCCAACGAGCCGCGGAACACATGGTTGCCGGCAACCGCGAGATCGACCGGGCCGCCAAGGGCGCGCAGCAGGCCGCCTCGGCCGCCGGCAACGAGATAGCCGAATCGCGCCTGTTGATCGGCGGCGCCGTGCAGCACATTGGCGAGCTCACCGGTGCGGTCAACCATATCCAGGAGCGCCTCGCCTCCTTCAGCACCTTGTTGAAGCAGGTCGGCCGCGTGGCCGAGTCGATCGATACGATTGCACGGCAAACCCGGCTGCTGTCTCTCAACGCGAGCATCGAAGCGGCGCGTGCCGGCGAAGCAGGGCGCGGTTTCGCGGTGGTGGCCGGTGAGGTGAAGGCCCTGGCGGAGGAGACTCGCACGGCAACGGTTCACATCACTGACACCGTGCGCGCGCTTGGCGAACAGATCGGAGGCCTCATCAAGGAGAGTGGCGAAGCGACTCGCCATTCCGGAAATGCCGCGGAGGGCGCTGAAAAAGTCAAAGGTGTCATCCACCGGGCGCACGACGCATTCAATACTGTTGGCCGCGAGGTCGACGCGATAGCGAAGTCCACCACCGACAATCTCGAGGCCTGCGATGCGACGCTCTCCCAACTCTCCGACCTCGCGACCGGTGTGGAATTGTCGTCAACCAACCTTCAACAGGCGGACGAGCGCCTCGAAGGGCTGCTCGCGCTGAGCGAGAATCTGATCGAGTTCATTGCGGAAAGCGGAGTTGAAACAGACGACACCGCGATCATCCGGTTGGGAGTCGAGGCGGCCAGGCGGATCAGCGCCGAGTTCGAAGCGGCAATCAGTCGCGGCGAGATCACGATGGCCCGCTTGTTTGACGAGCAGTATCGGCTGATTCCGGGAACCGACCCCAAGCAGTACCTCACGGACTATGTGCAGTTCACCGACCGGCTGCTGCCGCCCATCCAGGATCCGCTGCGCAAAGCGGATGCGCGCATCGTGTTCTGTGTGGCCTGGGCGAAGGGCGGCTACCTGCCAACCCACAATCCCGAGTATTCCAAGCCGCAAGGCAAGGATCCTGCCTGGAATGCAGCCTACAGCCGCAATCGCCGCCTGTTCGACGATCGCGCCGTGCACAAGGTGGCGGCCAACACCAAGGCGTTTCTATTGCAAACCTACCGGCGCAACATGGGTGGCGGCAAATTCGTGCTGATGAAGGATCTGTCCTCGCCGATCGTCGTCAACGGCCGGCATTGGGGCGCCTTTCGTGTGGGGTATCGTCACAAGTAACCGGCGGCACAGGCGTGCCTGCGCTTGCATGGCGCGCCATTGCAGCTTCAGTTTTCTGCCTGGCCCAGATCTTCGAGCCGGGCGCGGTAATGCCGCCAGGTGCGCAGAAACTGCTTGCGCGCCCTCACGATGAACTTCAGACGCTCGAACAGGAACATCAATCCGAAAGCCCACTTCTTCGGCAGCCGCGGCCTAAACACATGACCTTGCTGCAAGGTCCGGGGGCCGGTAAAGGCGGGAAACATCTTCTGAATGCGCCGCAGGTCATCACCTGGATCGATACCCTCGGCCTGCAGTCTGCGATAGTAGGCGGTCGGACGGCCATTGCCCGTCCGTGTGTGCTCCATGGTTACCGCATCTACGACGTACAGCGGTTCGCGGCCTTCGAGCAATGCCCCCCACGCCCAGTCAATGCCCCAGACACTCCGAGTCCATCCGAACGTGTGCACGAGGCTCTCGAGGGCCGCGTTGGAAAAGCAAGGCGCCATGCATTCGATGAACGCAACCCTGTGCAGCACGCACATTGGATTGCGAACCAGCGAGTTCAGTGTTGTATGAGTGAACCAGCGCAAGGCGGGTTGCGACAGATAGAGACTGTAAGAGTCACAGAGTTGAAAGAAATGTGACAGCTGGCCAGGACGCAGATAGATATCGTCGTCCAGCAATAGAATGTAGCGGTAGTCCCAAGGCTGCGGGCGGCGCTCCCAGAACGCCAGAAATCCGCCCAGCTTATTGCTGCCGGGAAACTCACAATAATATTCCGCCAGATCCTCCTCCGTTGGTGTGTCATACCAACTGACGCAACAGTCCCAGTTACGCCCAGGATCCTCCAGAATCAGGCGCCGGTGCAATGAGTCGCGGCCCGCTCGTACAAACACCAGGTAGTGCCGACCCGTGTCGGCGCGAGGCATAGGCACTCCTGAAGCGGACTGCTTGGGGGCGCTGCCGCCGGAGGTCTCGAGAATTGACACCAAAGATCTTCAGCTCCCTGCCAGGTACGCCAGAATCCGGACTCTCTCGCCCGGATCCATGGCCGGAAAAGTATCAGGTCCAATCGATACGACGCGCGAGGGGGGTCCGACTGGACAGCTCGCGAGGGGTATCTCTTTCTTGGCGTTCAACGACCCGGGTACCATGGTCGCCAGGCCATCACCGTCCTGCCGCAAAAAAGTGAATCCGCCACCGTGAAAGTCCTCGCCACCCAGGTTTTGCTGCTGCTGCTTCCGGTCCTGGCTGAGGCTGCACCGCACAACCTCATACTGTTCGTCCCCGACGGCCTGCGCTCCCAAATCGTGGACCGCGGCACCGCTCCCGCCCTGGCGCGTCTGCGTGACGACGGGGTGGATTTCAGGAATAGCCACTCCCTCTTCCCCACTTTCACCACGGCCAATGCGTCTGCATTCGCCACCGGCCACAGGCTAGGCGACACGGGCGACTTCAGCAACACGATCTATACGGGCCTTCCCATCCAGGTCTCGAAGGGGAGCGTCACTCCATTCCTCGAGAGCGATCCGGTCCTGCGCGAGGTCAACGATGACTTCGCCAGCAACTATTTGAACGAGCAATCGATCGTGGCAGCCGCACGCCTGCAGGGTTACTCCACGGCGCTCATCGGCAAGCTCGGGCCCGCAGCCATCTTTGACGTCGGTGCTCTCAAGGGGGCAGGCGCGCTCATTGTCGATGACACCACCGGAACTCAAGGCGCGGAAGCTCCGCTGCCTGATGAGTGGAAGGACGCCTTCACGCGCTTCAAAGTGTCCCAGGCAGCCCCCTCTCGCGGCGATAACGGCATTTCAGGCGACAACAGCAAGCCCGGAACCTGGATTCCCAACCTGGCTCAGCAGCAGTACTTTATCGAAGTCACCGTGAAAGCCGCCTTGCCGCACTTCAAAGAAATCGGCAAGCCCTTCGTCCTCGTTTTCTGGTCGCGCGAGCCCGATGGCACGCAGCACAACCAAGGCGACAGCTTCCATAGCCTGACCCCGGGTATCAACGGACCTACGTCCCTGTCTGCGATCCGCAACGCCGATACCGCGCTGGCAGCGATCGAGCAGGCCTTGAAGGCACTCGGTCTCTATGACACGACCAACATCATCGTCGCCGCAGATCACGGCTTTTCCACGATTTCAAAGGCAAGCAATACGAGTCCGTCGCGCCAACCCTCCACCCCATACCCCAACAAAGAGGTCTCGCCAGGCGAGTTGCCACCCGGATTCCTCGCGATAGACCTGCTCACGGCATTGCGCACCACGACCCCCTCCCTCGAGCTATTCGACCCGGACGATGGCAACAAGCGGATCGACTGGCGCGCCGGCAATCACCCGGCCCGGGGAAACGCCATACTCGCCACCGATCCGGCGAAACCGCAGGTCGTCGTTGCCGCCAATGGCGGTTCGGACCTCATCTACATCCACGCGGACGTTCCGAAGAGACGCGCCAAAAAGCTCGCCGGCAGCATCGTCGCCGCACTTCTCGAGCAGGATTACGTCAGCGGTATTTTTGTGGACCGGGCGCGGTTCGGAGAGTTCCCCGGTACGCTGTCAACCGAGCTCATCGGAATTGGCGGTGGGCGTGCCGCCACGCC
>Ga0307511_10001147_pt1 | contig 28191 bp, 17 predicted proteins | sample 13_EM_MG_FD_200266 | JGI IMG/M metagenome (GOLD analysis project Ga0307511, IMG submission 200266) | Populus trichocarpa ectomycorrhiza microbial communities from riparian zone in the Pacific Northwest, United States - 13_EM | ecosystem: Host-associated > Plants > Roots > Unclassified | place...
CATTTACAATTCTTTGTAGTTCTACTATGTTTTAGGAAAAAGCTGAGGATTCTTCGGTCGGTAAGAGATTTTTGTAACTAAATAATATACCCGAGTATGTTCGTGTGGAGTCCCACACCAGGGGCATCTTTAATTTCCTTCTTTTTTTTAAGTTCCTATAAGCTTTTCTTTACCTTCTCTTTTTGTCCACTTCGAAACATAAAGCCTGTTTGATTTTTATATTTTAAAAATGATTTAAAAAATAATAATTTTTTAATTTTCTTTTCTTTTCTTTAAAATAATTATTTTTTAATTTTTTTAAATTGTTTTAATATACCAGTATTAAAAATAAATTTTAAAAAAATAAAAAAAATACTATTTTAATATATTTTAAATAATTTTTTTAAAAAACCCTGTAACAATATCAAATAGCTCTGCCTCCTGTTACTTTTAGCCAATGTTCCTGGGCGTAAAATCACAGAAATGTTTACAATTAACCTTTTATTTTCGACTCAGCATGGGAGTGTGAGTTTTAAAGCTTGGAGTGGTGGATTTCAAGCTAATCTGGCTTATGGCATAAGCTCGTAGAAAGGAAAGTTCTCATAAAAATAATTTGATACTCGCCAGAAAGAAACAAAATTATAGAAATATTCAACATAGTTATTTATGAAGATTACAAATCAATCAGAAAATCTTCCACAAAAGTAATAATATTATATATTTTTGTAACCACAGTCAGAAATATAATATGAGCCGGCAGAAGTTACATACCTGTTCACATCTTTTACTTTTCCCTTTTCTTTTTCCGAGCTTCCATATTTTGGTATATACATTTTAATCCCTTCTCATGATTGACAATGTGTTTCCAGCAGCAATTCACCATTAGGCTTGTTAATAGCCAGATGCATGAAGGCCAAAAATCCATCTTCAGCAGCAATCATTCTGTATTTGTGGTTCAGGATAGAGGTTACTTCAAGGGACTAAATCCAGATGAGCTCCAGCAGAGACTCAGCAGCTGAGTGATCCTCTACCGCAAATTCAGCCTTTGGGAGTAAAATGAGAACTCTGATTGTGCTTTTTAGAACGTTGTAAAGTTGCGGGCTTGAACAGAAGCTCTGATTTTTGGTCTTTGATTGGAACCAAAGCTCATCGCTTTTGAGAGTAACAATAGGCAGCCTGATCAACGGCCTTTTTTAATTGAAGTTTCAGATATGTATTTCGACTGTCACAGAAACATCCAGAAAAAAGAAATCTCCCCAAAAGGAAACTTGTTGGCAACTCCCTACACTTTTTGTTATTGAATTTGAAGACTAGCTTAATCACCATAAAGTCACAAACATCCTGGATTTTAGTCTACCTGATTCATCATAGTAACATCTGAGTTCAGAAACAAATTATTTATTTATGATTAACAATGTCGGTAGAAAGATATGGACATGTACTTACAGGTTAACAATTTCCCTCCCTGGGCTCATTCTATTTGAATGTACACGCAATCACTCCGGAAGCAAATGATTTGATAACTTGAACCTGGAATATCTAAAGGCATGGTCACAATTTTTATATTTCACTAGAATTCAACTAATGAAATAATGAGACTTACATGAGACTGGAGAATTTTACGTGTCTAAATCTGCCCCCATACCAACTTTATCTCGGCATAATAATATGGGAAGGGTACCTCATTGTTGCCCCATACAAGTCTTGCATAAGAAGTGCACCGCAGAGGCAACTTCAGGGATAGAACAAAGAAATCTTTCTGAATAATGCTCACTCAATAGTCCTGCCTATCAGGACCTAAAACCCATCTTAACTCCGTGTTGGAATATGGCAAGGTAACAGCAGCGTAATGGGTATTGTAGGAAACAATAGAATCCATAAGAATCCTATGCGAGCCAAATTTTCAGGAACAAATTTGTATAGTCACCAGAAATCACCGCAAGAGCAGACTCCGTCTTCAAAATGATGAAATCGGCTGGCATCCCTCACAATCAGTTCTCTTTCAAAGAATTTTGAAACCAGCTTACAAAACGTATGGCAATCAACACAAACTCGAAGGTTCTTTGTAATTCTAATAGGGGTTCCCTCAGAAGTGCTCATCAGACCATATGCAATTGCCAGCCTTTCACTATGTCCATAAAGCATCTGAACTTTCTCTTCTTTCCCTACATTGTGCAAAACAAGCTTCGTTTGAGGCACATAGCCTCCTTCCTTCTCCAACTTCTCAGTAATTTGAGCCAACTTTTGATAAATCTTGTAAGATTCTGGGTGAGACTTGTCTCTTACAAGGAATGTATGAACCTTGTTCCCAACCTCAATCCAACTGCACCCAGGGTTTTTCTTCAACCCACCCCCCTTCATTCTCATTCTTACTTCTTCCACGTCTTTCCATCTACCACTGGCAGCAAAGACATTGGATATCAGCACGTAACTTCCTGGACTATCTGGATCCAAGTCTAAAAGCTTCTGTGCTGCAATTTCTCCAAGTTTTTTATTTGAGTGAATCCGACAAGCCCCGAGGAATGCACACCAAACTTCAGCAGTAGGCTCAATCTGCATGCTTTTCACAAAATGGTATGCCTCTTCTAAGTGATTTGCACGGCCAAGAAGATCAACCAAACATGCATAATGTTCTGGCCATGGCTCCAGCTGATACTTACATTTCATAGTTTCAAGCAATCTTTTACCTTCATTGATTAGTCCTGAATGACTGCATGCATAAAGAAGTGCCAAAAAGGTAATATGATCGGGAATTAGTTTCTGGTCCTCCATTATACTAAATAATTCAACAGCTGCTTTGCCACGTCCATGCATTCCATATGCGTTGATCATAGTTGTCCATAGAACTAGACTTTTACTTCTGGTGCAAATAAATACCTTGTATGCATTCTCCAGACTTCCACAACAAGCATACATATCGACTAGAGAGTTCACTGTAGATCCTTCTAACATGAAACCCTTCCGGAATATGAAACCATGAATTTCTTTTCCTTTATTCAAGGCAGATAAACTAGCAGCAGCAGAGAGGATGCTTACTAGAGTTATAGAATCAGGTTCAACACTGGTTTCTTTCATCAGGTAAAAAACACCGAGTGCTTCATTTGCAAGTCCATTATGTACATAGCACGATATCATGCTCGTCCAAGACACCACATCTTTACATTTTATTGACTCGAACATTCGAGTTGCATAATTAATATTCCCACAATCTGCATACACATCAATGATCATATTCTGCATCATAAGATCAGATAAACCTCGCTTCAAAGTGTAACCATGAACTTCTTTTGCATGGGACAAGCATCTCAATCCACTGCAAGCCAGCAAGGTGCTTCCTATCATCATTGTATCTACGTCCATCCCTTTCGTCTGCACTTTCCTCAGCAATTTTAAAGCCTCAGTATGACAATTATTTTGAGCATAGGCAGCTATAACTGTTGTCCAGGAAATGAGATCTTTATTGATCATCTTATCAAAAACTAGGCCAGCGTAAGCCACACAACAGCACTTGGAATACATATCTATAAGTGTATTTCCAATCCGTAGATTAGAATCGAGCCAATTCTTCATTGCGTAAGCATGAATTTCCTTTCCATTCAACAGATAACCCAGTCTCCCAGACGCAGCAAGGATGCTTATTAGAGAAACCTCATCTGGTTTTAGATTAGCATCTTGCAAACCACAGAAGAATTGCAAAGCTTCATTATACAAACCATTTTGAGTGAAACCTGCTATCATGGAATTCCAAGTGATGTTATCCTTCTCATCCAACTCGTCAAAAATTCTAGCAGCATAACTCATTTTACCAAATCTAACATGCATAGCTACCAAAGCATTGGCCACATAAACATCAAGTACTTGATTTGATTTTAAAATAGCAGCATGAATCTCCATGCCCAGTTTCTTGAAGGAAGAATCCTCACAAGCTTGAAGAGCAGCAACCAAAGTATAAGTATTTGCACCAACACCAGCCTTCTGCATTTCCCTAAACAATCCCAATGCCTCCATACATTGCCCATTCAAAGAGTAGGCTGAAATTATAGAATTCCATGACACGACATCATTTCTTTCATTCATTCTATCGAACAGTTTCCTTGCTCCGAGTATGTCATTGCACTTGGCATACATGGAAACAAGAGAATTAGCAACAAACACAATAGAATCATATCCACATTTAATTATCAGACCATGAATTTCAGCCCCGCGGTGTATATCCTCAACCACACCGCACGCTTTAAGTACACACGGAAAAGTAAAAGAATCAAAGGGAACACCCAAAACCCGCATTTCCCTAAACAATTCAAGGGCTCTTAAAGGTTCTCCGTTTGATACATTAGCACCCATCATAGCATTCCATGTAAAAATAGTTCTGTCGTGCATTTTATCAAACACTTTGTCCGCATCCAAAATAGACCCACACTTGCCATACATATAAACAAGTTTTGCGCTCAAAAACATAAATTCAGATACTAAATTGGATTTTATTAAATGGGCATGAATTTGTTGGCCCTGTAAAAGTGCTCTCTTGGTTGCACAAAGCTCAAGGATTGGTGCATAAACCTCGTCAGGGTTAATCAGAAGTGAGTTGCCACAGTCAGTGAAAAGAGCAGAAAATGAGACAAAAGCTTCTTTGAGGCTTCCTTGGTTGCATGTCTCTTTAAGAGGGGAGTTTTTTATCTTCTGAGAGAATTTAGGGATTTTGAGAGACGGGTTCGCTACATGGGTTTTGTTTAACGTTTGGAGTTGGGCAAAGGTTTTAGGGATATTGTAATAGCATTGTGAAATTGACGTAGCCATCAAAGAGACTTTGCACAAGAATGGAAGGTGGTAAGGAGGATAACAATGCAAGGCAGATCACCTTTTCATTTTTAAGGTTTCGTTTTTATTTCATTGCATTTAATTTTCGTTGATGTCTTTTTCAATCTTACGATATTTTCTTGTCATGTACCCATTTCAGTAAAAGAGCGGCTTCTACTCCTACGTCAACATGGCAGCTGAAAGGAATCTATCCAAAATCAGTCAACTCGGCAAACCACAAGAACAGCCCGTAACATTCTAGATTAGGATGCTCCATTAGAGCATGTGCAAGGACCTTCAGTTTCCGAGAAATGCATTTTGTTTAAGATCAACAATCTTTCCCCATTACATTCCATAAGCAAAGAAACATCATCATAGTGAGCGTACTACACTAGCCTGAAAAGACAATGCACAAGGAGATCGAAGTAAGCAGGGAGAGGGGGGGAGAGCACGCTTCTCAACAAGAAATGGGCAGTGTGTGCCCCGTTGCACTATGCAAAAAAAATTAAGTCGAAGAATACAATAGCCCAATTAACTTGGCCAGGTGGTTTCACACCTCTCCATTCCTTGCACACCTTTTCTCTATACAACTTCATAACACACTGTTGGTAATTCCAACTATGTACATTGAACAAACCACCTAATGACTCTGTTCACGTGCAAAACCAAAAATGTCCTCGCCAAGAACCCAGAGTACAACAAGAAGCAAGACTCCACTTTCCCTTTTCAATAAGAAGCCTGGCACGACGGTCTTCATGCTTGCCAGGAACTCGACATTAATCAGTCATCTATAAAAGATTTCTTCTTCTTTTTGGCCTGTCCTCTTTCAATCCCAGGCCAGCCCTGCTGCCTTGTTCTCCCTTCTCAATGTATTACGAACATAGAATCCTTTACTTCCTTTGCCGTGGTAGTAGACAAAACCCGCATAGGATTTCAATAAATAATAAATAGCTGCCACGAGCTGAAACAATCACGCTTAAATCAGTTTTTCCTCTTCTCACCCCCGATTAGATGAAGTCAGCAAGCTCTCATCTGGTAGTGTCCATGAGAGCAAATGCCCACCAGAATCCCCACTGAGTAACTGCTTCAGGTCGCTCGTGAGATGAAGGGAAGTAACTGGATGTTTGTGAAACTTGAGTACCTTGTGGAGAAGTAACCTGTACTCCGGTACCTTATCACCTAAATTTAGCCCACCCGTCAAATTGCTGGTAGATTTGCTTAAGGCACTCTCTTGGTTGGAGCAGTGAACCATGTGCCACACCTTAACTGCCCCACTCTGGTGGCCAGTCACATACCAGTTTGTGTCCAGCCAATCGGAAAACGTACAGCTCGTCACTGAGAGAATAGAATCAGATGGCAGTTGGGATGTGTTAATCACTGCAAGGCAGTCCCCATTGATGCTCCAGACAGCAAGCAGAATTCCAGCTGCTGTCACAATCTCTCCAGTCAAGTCATTCACATAAATTGCTGAAATTGGCACAGGAAACTCTGGCAGTTGCCTAACAAAAACCAAGGAGCTGAGGTCCCATAAAATAACTGTGCAGTCATCAGAGCCACTCACAATCAGCATGTAAGGCTGGCTAACATGAAGGCATGTGATTTTGGCCGTGTGACCACAAAGTGCATTCTCCAACTGCAGATGCCGCAGCGCACGGGGGCCATCCTTGCTGATTCTCCAAACACAGAGTAACCCATCATCAGCTCCTGTAACCAAAATTTGACCATCATGACTAGCACCAGCACACTGAATCTGGCTGCCCCCGTGAAGATTCTCATGAGTTGAGAGGAGTCTATCTTGATCATAGCTCATAAATCTCAAACTACGATCTGGGAAACCCCAAGCAACATATTTGGTATATGTTGTAGGCTTGAGCAAACTATTTGTGCCCGCCACAAGAATTTTCTCGTGAACAGTAACAATCTGGGTTATGGCAGATGAGCTCTTGCGTATTTCATGTGGAGTGAGATGGGATGAATACTTGAGTGGGTGATGAATCCTTCTATTGGAACGTCTTTTCACATGGGGTTTGAGGAATAGCTGCTTGGGTGTCTGCCCAAAGTGATTGATTTGTGCTAGAATGGAGGCTTTCATTGAAGGATCTGTTACCGAGTCTATGTCCACACTCCCCTCGTATGTGTAATGATAGAAAACATTAACAGCTTCTTCAGCTGCCTGTCAATTATGCAAGGAAAAAATATCAGATCATGAACAGAACAAGGACAATTAATATAGAGCATACAGCTGCACAGTGATCCAATCACCCACACAAGTAATGGGACAATGATGAGTAATTAAATCATCACAATCAAACGCGTATTCTAGTGTAAGAGTTGCAATTCAAAGTAGTGGAGGTGGTGGCAGGTGTGAGAATTTTTTTGTTTCTTTTTTAGGGGAGGGGGAGGCTAACCAGGCAGACACAGATCTTCGTGGTTTCTCAAACAAAAGGATGAAACCCACCAGCAGTAAACAGAAAAATATAATGAAAGCAATCAACTTAAATATCATGTAAACATTGGAACGAGGTTTATTCTGCTGATCCGTCACCGTCTCTGTTTTCCTACCGGGGCTTCAGGGGTTACATCTCAGAAGGTAAAATGGAATGAAAAGCCCGGTTGGAAGTACATAGTAAAAAATCAATATTTTCATAGCAGTTGGTCTTGGATTGTAACTCAATTGACCTGCAAAAGGACAATATAATTTTCTGATGCAAAGAAGTTCTGAATGTTGACCGTACCTTCCCTCTCTGTTTATATCCAAAAATGAGATCTATCCAATGATGAAGATTTTCTGAAACAAAATCAGATTCCAGTGCTTCTCTATGCTTCCTAATGAAATCTCTAGCACTGCCTTTCGCCCATGGGGGTAAGAGGACATCACTAACCTGGAAGAAAAAAAAAACCATGCATGCTAGCAATTTTTAATGTACGCAAAAGAAAGTGAATGATTTTTGTAGTCCTTCCCCAGCAAATAATCAAACAAAAAAGATTAGTTAACAGTAAATAAATTTGCACTTCCAGAAACAAACCTTCTCTCCTGATTGTTTCTCTCCCAGATCAAGATTGAACATGTTCTCCAGAAATTCTGGCATGTAGAAGAATTCTGGAATCAATTCCTTGACATCAGATGTATTTCCCTTCCCTGCTGCACTTGACCAAGTATCTTGAATACTGTTGAAAAGACGATCAGCATGATCAAATTGGCCACCCTGCAGCTTCTGATTCTCTACACTGAATGGTGGAAGGCGTAAAAGGTAGAAGAGGACAATTCCGGCACTAGAATAGTGAGAACCATAATGAAATTTTGGAACCTCTGGATCATCCCAGGTCTCATATCTGAATAGAAAACCAAAAATGACAGAATAAATGGAAAGCAGTGGATAATCATGGTGGTATAAACAAAAGGACTAACCGTTTCTTAAATTCATCTTCTCCCTCTTGTGTTTGACAACCCATTGGCTTCTCGAGCTTACGAAAGGATTTAGGATTGGACAAATCCAGATTTTCACTCTCATAATCAGCGAGAACCCATGGAAATACTGGATATTGGGTCAGATCACTGTATCCTCTACCGGCCAAGGTGTTGAGATGCATGAGATATTGGAAATTGCTAATTTCTCCATTTTGCCACCTTTTAGAGAAGGATTTAGCCATTATCTTAAATAAGCGACTGCCCTCGTTACTTTCTTGTTTTACTGATCCAGAAATTGTAGTATCCAACCTGAAATACGAGAGAATTGTGAATTAAGCAATCTTTTGTTCAAATATTCCGAGAAAGAAGCATCTAAAAAGTCGATTAGCATCAGCATGTGAGCAACATAAATATAATAATGTCATCTTATTATGATTCTAAGGCACTATTAGCATATCCATTTGCCAAGAAATGGAAATTGTGATCGAGGACAAGGAAAGAGAGAATCAGGGAAGAGAGGGGGTGAGGGGGTGAGAAATAGAGAAGAGTAGCAATAGAGAGGAAAACAATAACCTTAATTATCAATATCATTCATTAATGATTCACTACCTTCAAACCAGTGCTTTATTCCCTTTCTAGCATTTAAGCTAAAATGAAACCCTAAAATATAGAAAATATAATAAAGTCCAAACATAACAAAATTTACATTCATAATTAAAGCTAAAAATCACAATAACCAAAAACACTAGATTTGTAAAACAAGAAGCAATATAAAATAACATTTATACTTTCCTGAAAATGAAAGATTTTTAAAATCTTTAATTCAACCACCACTCAATTTCATGACAAAACTACATTAGCAGTAGATATTAGATAACAACCTATTTAAGAGTTTCTTACATCAACCTCAGAGGATGTCATGGAGGGAGGGGAGTGGTGAACCACAAAATCACACAAAAATCATATCTTGAGAAGGTATTAGTCTAATTAGATGTATTTCACAAGTATAAATGAAATCTCAAGTGACATTTGAAAATGGAATGCACAAACACATGGGGATATTTTCCAATCCCCAAAAGGATCACCAGTGCATTTGATGAAGCAGTTCCTTCACTAAAGTGTCTGCATTCATTTAATAAAGACCCTCTTTTTTTCTTTTGTGCAATGCAGTTTACGTTTAATTGCTCAGAGATACAGTAGGAGTTGTTAAGCAATCTCAAAGATAAGATTTTCCCATCTGTCATCATCATTATTCTTTGGTGGGTGGGGAGAGCAACACACAAACATAAAAGTCCTTGATAAAACTGTTCAACCTGCATTCCACTGTGATGACACCTAAGAATATGAAACCTACGGACAAGTGCTAGGACAAACAACCAGGTGACGAAGAAAACTTACACAGAATCAATCACTGAAACTCAATTTGCTAGATCAATAAAAAATAGCTTGACTTGGATGTCTAACTAGGGTGCTACATATAAGCATCAAAGATATTGCAGAGGAAAACCAGAAAACATAGCAAAACAGAAAAACCACTTAACTAAGAAATAGAACTAAATTCGTACTTATACAACTACTACATTGAAAATAATGAAATTCCTAAAAACTAAAAAAAAAGATCATGAATGACCAAATAAAATACAGATATCAAACTTAGAAGGTTTTCTTCATACTCCATCAACAAGCCAATACACAATATCTCCCACGAGATCGGCATTGAGACATCAATTGTTTAAAGGCCTTGGTCTCTTAACTTTTTTCCATTCATGGTAAGATGTAAATGTACCAAGACATGAAGCATCCTACTCAACCCTTACCAGATCAAAAAGAATCATGTGCAACTGTTAAAACACTTGAAAAATCTAACAAAAGAGTTGATACATGGCTACAGCAGAAATTCACAACATGTGAAGCATAAGAATTTATACAAAGTCAAAAATTAATTAGCAAATGCAATTGCTAGATAATGACGAGTATGCAAAAAAATATAACAATCATGGAAGAAAAATCAAAACCTATAAAATTCAAAGGTAATGAGTAGCAGAATTCATACATGCTATTTCTTGGAAGATTCATGGCAACCAGATTTTTGAATACTTCTTCTCTCTCCTTTTTGTGGAACACGAGGAGATCATTGCATCCATCCATGCTGAATATCTCAACAGCAACAGGTCGGAGCTGGTAATCACGTTTCAGAATCTCATGAACACTGTTGAGCTTCCACATATGCCAGGGATGGGGTAAATTACCACTAGTACACACTTTCTCCTTGCCCCATGCACCACCATTATAGGCCCATGCCCTTCCACCAACACATGCCTTTACTGTTGTGATCCAGGATGAAGTTGACTTGGATTGGAAATCAGCACTGCCAGTAACATCCTTCTTTACACCCAAAGCCTGATCAATAACAGAGAGTTCATCCTCGCATTCTTTTTCACAAATACACCCAGAATCATCAACGTAAAAATTCTCGATTATGTATAAAGAAAGCTCCCCTATCAAAAATATACCATCATGCTTGTCCAAACCCACAACTCGCTCACAGTTATATTTGAATCGTATCTTTTCTTGAGGTTCCAAATATGGTCGGATCAGATATTCACCATTATCATTCAGTTCTTTATCTGATTTATCTTCAGTGACAATGATTCCATCTGCTTTATTAGACGATGATTGCATTGGAGTTCCAACGTCTGATTTTTCATGCATGCTCTCTGACATTGGGACAGACACGGTACTAGACTTGACACCAAATTCAAGTGCTGAGTGAAGACTTGCTTCATTCATGTCACTAGCTCGGTCATCATTCCATCCACTTCTAACAGAAGCTGTACCTTTCACATCATCTGATTCTTTAAGAAATTCACCATACATATCACCATCCACACCATTTTGTTTGGCGCCATCAGTTAAAAGATGAAAAAACAATTCAGTGTCAGTATCAGAAGCATCTGGGCCATCCTCATATTTTCCCTTCAACAGCTCTGCTTCTCCTAACTCAAACTGTCCATCAAGAACATTTTGAACAGTGTCGATCCTCAATTTGCAGCGCTCAAGCTTTTTGCGCATCCTGTATGGTCCTTCAATGGGACAAAGCTGCCATTCAGGATCTTCAGTTGCCGAGGATTTCTGCAGTGGGAATATCCCACGCTCATGTACAAGTTGTTGAAGAAGGGTTTGCCACTCACTTTCAGCATGGAGAACCCATCCATACTTATCTTGGCGGACAACTCTTAACTCAGTAGACATTGCATCACGAAGCATGTCCAATGCATATCTTCGTTCATTTACCTGTTCCCAATGTTTTTGGTCCAACTTCAAAATATCCCGTGATCTTCTACCCATTTCCCTCCTACGACGAACCTCCAAACCTTTAATTCTCACTCCTGGAAATTTTGCCGATCCAGCAATACACTGAACCCACATAATGGCTGCACACTGCTCCAATACTTTGTTGACCATCAGTTCAGAACTCTGAAACCACTCAAAGAAAGTAGACAAACTTCCAGTCAATAATTTGTCGAAGCCACCATGTAGTACATCTATGTGCTGCCCTTGATTTGGTTTAGAAACAAGCAAGTCTTCCAGCGCAGCCCTGCGGTGCACCAGCAGATACTTGACAATATCAACTGCCATGTTCTGAACGTTTTGCCTTTGATCATGGAGAAGAGATATTAGATTTACACAAAGACAGCAATTCAGATCAGTATCAACATTGCTGGGACAGAAAATAATGCGCTTGTGAGCAACTAGCAACTGCAAAACTGTGCAGATATCAATTCCTGAATCATCTTGTGAAGAATTGGATGGTAATCTTTTCTTGGGCTCAATAAGCAAACCTAAGCATGAAAGAAGATCATCCTCTCCTATGGTGACCAAAAATGTTGGCAAAAAACAGTACATTATCATACGATTTGTGTTCTTAAGGAGTGAATTTATAAAAGTATCAAGTTGCCTGCTTCCTCTTGTGATAGATAAAAGACTCTTTCCTGCAGGAGCTGCTTCTTCAATGCGACCATCTTTATTTGCCAGCTGTAACATTGACAACAAGAACTCCAGAGTTTTCAACACACCAGCAGGTTGAGGAAAGGAGCCCATATAAACACGATCTACTATCATCCAACATAAAGCATCCAGGTTTGAGGTCCATCGACTTTTGTCTAGCTTTTTCTCATCTTCCTCATCATCACGCAAAAGACGCCTTTCCACAAAGTTCATCAACCTGCTAAGGCACAAACCCTGAAAAACTAATACAGATTCAGCATCAACATATAAAGGTACTGTTTCCAAGATGCCCTCTATAACCTGTGCTGCTTTAATCTGCTCAGTGATAAAATCAGAAAGAACTTCTGCCATGAAATCTAACACAGCATTCGCTCCTGCAGAACATGGTCCTCCCCCATAGCCAGAATCATCCATTTCAAGGAGAAGCTTCGGGCTAACTGCAAAAAATGAGTTTGCAGCAGATGGCCCTGGGGAACAAGCCTTCAAGTCCGCCGATGGATCAAATTCACTACCAGACACAGAAGACTCCATGGAAGGAGTGGCTTGTAATGAAGCTTTGGATTCTTTGTGGGACGCGCTGCCAAGCCAAGATGACAATGCAAGGGCCGGTGATGATGGTGGTGTGAGGGGGATTCTTGTGCTCGACTTCTCGGATATAATAGGAGAATCTGGTATGTTGAGAGATGCTGAACTCAGGGAATCTGCCTGTCGAAAGGAATCCATATTGCCATCAACATTACGGATATTGAATTCATTTGAGCTGGAGATGGCAGAATTCTGAACAACATTATCCCCAACAAAGTTCTGAACAGCTGGGACACCTTGGGCTGATTTTTTCAATTCCTCGTGGGAATTAGAGATGGCAATCTCTGCTTTAACATCAGCCACATCATTTAGGGACACAAGCATATCTTCAGAACTTGTACTTGCATGCCCTTGAGGAAAGCTTCCAGCACTAATGGAGGTCTTTGCAGATTGTTCTTGTTCAAGCGGTAAGCTAGAGAAAGTATTCTGAGAACTGCTGGTATCATCACCATCATTCAACTCCTTTTCTTCTGTCTTCTCAGAAAGTGCTTTCACCATCTTCACTGCATAAGCTGCTCTGCAAGGGGAAAAAAGGGCTCATTCAATCACAATATTGCTCGAGTAATTAAAATTGGGAACAAGCAGTTCCAAAATTCTCAATGTAGCATCCAGAAAAGAGAATACAAATTGCAGCATGTCTGAAAACAAACCTGGTGCAAGAAAAATAAAGGTCGATGCAGCTTTCAAGAAACTCAGGCCTTCTGCAAGCAGCTGAAAAGGGAGGAGACATCTTTGCGAGATCAACCATAAATCTCAGAACTGCGGTTGCAGCAGCAGGAGCTGATGCCTCACCACCCATTAAGCGCGCTGCATATGTCTTATGCATCAAAGCTTCACCTTGAAGCTCTCCTGTCATGTCTGCATTTCCTTCCACAAGCTCTGCGACAAGGCTAGCACCAATCTGGGAAAGATTACCAGTTTGATGAGCAAGCACGGACTGCATGCTTAACCTATCAAAAGTAGATTTTGCCATCACAATCACTGATTCCAATAGCTCCACATATTTCAACTCCACATAGCTTCCATCACTTGGCATAAGGGCATGAAAATCTAGCATGCGCACTTCTGGTAGTCTTGGGTACACGGGCTTTCCAAATATCAGACAGAACAAAATATAATATATATCAGGAGAATCATAAAAACTAGGAAGCACCCGCATAAGACCCTGATAACCACCACTGGTGCGAAATTTAAGAGCAAAAGTGGGAGAAGAAGTGAGAGACACACCAAGAAGAGTCATGATCCATCTCATGCTTGTAGGATGGGCAGCTTCATCAAGAAAATATGTTACCAGTTTTGATGACACAATCTTATGCCACTGCTCAAGTAACTCGTCTGATTTGATGGTTACTTGTAGATCAATAAGCATCTCTAGGAGCATATTCCTTACAATTACATGCTTACCCATTGATTCTCGAGCTATTTGATGCCTTGGTTTCAGTTCAGGTGGATCAAATGTCATAATCACAAACCTCACCACATTCTCTAGTTCAGAAGCCAGAAACCCATCTTCCAAAATGACCCCAAGCAACACCACTAATTTCTCCAAAACAGGAACTTCAACATCACCACGCTGCAAAGTCACTAGCAAATGCTGAACAAGGTTTATTCGACGCAGAACGGTAAGGTTATGATTCCTGTACCAATGCATGGAAACCAAATGCTCCAGAAATCCTAGAAGTTGAATTTGGATTGAAACTGGGGCAGTCACCCACAATGTCCAGTCCAACAAGACATGCTCAACCATATCGGCATTTGACAAGACGATACAATTTGAAGTTTCAACTAGCATATCAGAATTGTCTAGTTCAGAAATATGGCTAAATGAATCTTTTTGTGCAGAAAAATCATCCATGTCCCCATGAGATCCAACCGAAGAAATTTCATCACGAAATTTTGACAAGCTGAGTTCCTCGAAGCTGGTGTCCTGCAAAGTGGCAGCAGGTGATAGAGTAGCTTGCCTGCGTTCCAACTTCTTTGGTTCAGAAAATGAAGCTTCACATGCAGCAATTTGAAAAAATATTTCAAGAGATTGCATGTCAAATAATGACATTCTACGACGCAGAAACAGAGCTAGCAAATGGTATCCCCTATATTTTTTCATATCTTTCACATTTTGGGGATTCTGATGAAGAGCACAGGCAAGTAATGTCAAAGCCATGTGAAGCATATCCCTGGTTTCAGCAGCTTCAACAAGGGCCAGGACAACAGCCATACCACCTACAGGGCGGATTGCATCACCAATTACAGATTGCTTACAAACATAGATATCTCCATGAAGGCGTCCAAATCGTGGTATACCTGAGGCAAAAATAAAAAGAATGAGGGAGGATGCAAGGGAGCAGGAGCTGATAAGTAACAGCCCCTCTACTCTGCATAACTTGTTTGAAACATAAAATCCAGATTTTAATCACTCACCCCCGATAGGAGAGGCAGCAGCTGACATAGGATCAACCAGATTGAGCAATGAGAATATGCCAGATGCTCGAACAGATTCAGTACATGTTCCATCAAATGCAAAAATAAGTTTCTTTCCAGAAAGCTGCAATGAGAGGTTTCCTAATCTCTCCAAATCCCAAACAATCCCACTACCATCTGCTTTAGAATCCCCCTGCTTGCTAGCACTCTCGAGCTTCTGTGTTGCCAAAGGCAATTCAGCATCTAATGAATCCAAGATGGCCATGCTACCACCACCACAAGCCTGGTTGGGGACAAAACGTAGAAGGTTCGAGTCTTGGAAGAGCCCTCTGTATCCTCTGCCAAGAATGTACATGAAACAAATACACCCTGATGTAAGCACCTCCTCAAAAAGGTAGCAAGAACGAAGTTTCCATGTCAACTCACTAACCCTTGCACAATTAACTGGTGTCCCAATGGTGACCTGCAAAGGTTTTCCAGCCGGAGATGGTGAATATCCTAGTTTCCCTGTGTGTTTTAGCTTTCCATTGAGATACACATTTGCAACACTAGCTTGAAATAGTCCAGCAAGAGCATTTGGTTTGCTATGAACAACTGCAAGGTGATGCCATCTGCCTTCTTCCAATTCTAATCCAGAAAAAGACAAGGCACTAGAGTTGCTAGTAGCAAGGGTTAGAACACCATCCTCTTGAAGATAAAGTTCTGCATAAAATGTGTTTTCATTGCTAGCCGTACCAACAGAAAGTATACGGAGAATATTCTGTTCATTTTGCTGCCCATTTGAACTACTCCGCCTTTTTGAAGGGCCAGCTTTGGACGGCTCTGTTTCCTTTGCTTGTGATCTCAAGAAATGTTTAAACTGGAACCAACAAACAAATGAATAACCCGCAGAAGGAGGCCAGGATCTTTCTCCCAGAGACACCTGAACAGCAGCATGGCCAATTTTACTCATATCCATCTCAACAAACGGTGCCAGAGAAACATTTTCTGAGGCCATATCTTCCATGAGAATCAACCTCTCCATCATATCAACAAGAATATGGCCTGAATTCATAAGCCTCGTTTGCAGTATATATCTAATAAGCAGTCTGAGTTCTGATGCAGATAGCCTATCAGCAAAAAATATAAACATTAGTTTCTAGGATAACCATTGTCAAGTAAATTGCACTGGATTCTCTATAGACGTACCTATATGCACCAAGAACTTCCACAATCTTCAACATGTACAGAAGTAACGTAGATGAGCCTGATAGGAAGGGGTGGATTGTCTCCAATAGAAGTTCCACGCAGCCTACACAAATGACAAAATTAAGAGCGAGAGGGAGATAGACACACAAGACACACAAACACACACACACAGGGACCAGAGGGCAAAAGAATACAGACAATCAATAAAATGGAAAGGATTGCAAGATCAAAAATTTCATTCGCACCTACTGAGGTGAGATTTTCCTGATTAAAGGGGCCAGCACGAGCAAGCCTTTCTATAAGATTCAGTACTTCTAACTGCACTTTGGGAGTGAAGAGCAACAGCGAGCGGATCAGAACTCTAACAGCCGCAGCATTGTACACTCGTTCCTTATCAGGATTTAACAGGCCTGATGGGGTAGTAAGAAGAAAACAAGCTGACCCAGATTCCATCATATTAGTTGGCACATCACTATCTGCTGACAAGAATGGTGGAAGCACAATTTCAAGAGCAAGCTCCAACAACAGCTGTATAACTTGCTTTTCACATTCCACACAAACCAAGCCAGATTCAGATAGAAGCTCATAGAAAGTGTGGGATGACATAATAGTATGCAATTTTATCCTGTTAATAGCATTATCACACACTCCAGCTGTCATCAGGCGCAGTAAGTATGTGAACAACTTCATGTAAACCTCTAAAGAAGATTCTTCTGTCTGTTCCCCATCACCTTGGAAACTATGGAGTGTTGTCAGCATAAGAGAAAAGCCAGTGGCTTCACCAAAGACCCTCTGAGCTGAAGTATTAACTCTCAATATGCGCCACAAGGCACCCATTGTGTCACATTTTGCATCACTTCGAAGCCTATACTGATGTCCAGCACTGCTTGTAACCATTCCACTTTTGAGAACCTCAACAAGTACACCTAGTTCTTCATGATGAGTCTGGTAAAATAAATAAAAAAACAAAGTTTATTTTGGCCTGAGCTTTCAAAAAAAAAATTGGGAATTGATACAAGAATGAGAGCATGTGTAGCTATTATGACCATTCAAGCATTTAACAGTTCAGTAAAATGGCATGCTGACATACCTGTGCAATATCTTCAGTGATCAAACATGACAATATCCGGAGAACCCCAGGACGATGAACATTGGACACAATAAAAGGAAGAACAATGGTCACACCATTAGCTGACCGGAACAATGCTTGACTAGCTTCAGCTTTCTTCACTAAAGAGACCATACAATCCCATGCAACAGATATTGTACCCTCAATTTCAAAAATAGGAAATTTCCCTGAGCCACCAGATTCCATTAGCTTGGGTGAAGAAAGAATAGTATCTTTAGTGTCCAAGTGTTTCTTGAAACTAGAACTAGATTTTTTGTCTGACTGATTAGGGCTAACAGTTTGTTGTTCTGGGCCCAAAAGAAACTTGTTCTGCTTCAGATCATCTAACAGAACTTCCAGCACACCAACTTCTCGCAGGACTTTCTTGTACTGTTGATCAAATGACAAAAGTTTCACAAAGAAAGAGAGTATGGTGTGCTTCAGCTCTGATGCTATCGGTTGCTGCAATAAGCAACAAAGAGATAGCAACTCTTGCTCAGGAACACAATTCACAACAGTTACAGCGTATTCTAGAATTTTCAAGATTATCTCTTGCAATGATGGTGGGAAACCAGCCATATTTAGGATGAAAAGTGGAACGGTCCGTAATTGTTGACACAACTTATAGTTTTCAAGATGACTTGAGAATATCTTAAACATTCTATTTAATACTTCTGCCTGAAGTACTGTACTGTCTGCCTTTAGCAAAATGTCTTGCAACATCTGGACTGCTTCAAGGTCTTTAACTTTACTGTTGTCTTTCTCCCAATTTTCATCAGCAACTCGATCTAAAGATGACGTGCGACTTCTGCTGGGGCGAGTGTGAGAAGATTTGGAACTTTTTCCTGCAGACCATGCTGTAGATTCAGCAGGACCAGTTTGAGATAGATTGACAAGAACATCAAGCAACCTAGACAATGCAGGTGATAATTGAGCTGATGAGGGGTCTTCTTTTTCTGTTAATTCCTGTCTCTGTTCATCATTCATTGCATGAGAACCATCTTCTGTGCCATCAAAGGCAGGAGAAGTCTTGGAATAAACAGACTGAGAGTCCTGATTTTGTGGTGCAGAGGACAGAACCAATGCAAACCGCACAAGGAACTGGTAACCATGGGCATTATGTATATCTTCCCTGAGCCTGACACCACCAGCTTCTACAATTCAAAATAGTACAAAAAATTAGCAGTGACATACATATGACAATTTTAAAGCTCAAAATTATTTGAATTCCAGAGAATTATGGAACCATAAATTAACATCTTTTACATCTCATTTTAACAGTGAAGACCACAGAGTTTTGATCCATTGATCTTATGCCATTCAAGAAGTAAAACTGACTGCGAAATTACCCTGTCTGTATGACAATTCCACACATTCAAGTAACAAGTCCACAATGCTCATGGTGTAGGCAGAATCACCAGAGTCTGGATTGAAATCTTTAACTGCCATTAAAAGAACTTTTATCTGCATGTGAAACAGAGAATATCACTCAATAAGTATGATCTTTAGAAAATAAAACAAGACAGCAAACTGTGGCAATTATTATAATAAGAAACAAGACAATAAATAAGGAAAGACACAGGTAAAAGGATTTAAAAAAAAAAAAAAGCTTTACTAGCAAAAGAATGTCTAAATTATGTGCTAAAACTATAGTGACCACACACTTCCCAAACAAGGTTAGTTTTGAGGCAACAGAGGCATGTTTCAAAATTGTCAAGATGTTCAAAATTACATGATCAGACAGAAGGCTGCAGAACTGTCTCAGAGTTTATTCCAATTGCAATTTGACTTCACAAAGCAGGGTGTATATAATTAGCTACCAAAGTATATTGCTGGGAAAGATCACATGCAAAAGGTTAGCGAGTACACAATACACTACTCATTCCAGGGTGCATTATTTACAGGAAAGCTTGAAGAGATCACTTGGTTAAAAGTAAAAGCATGAAATGGATTAACAACTATGATCTCTTCTTATATTTCTAAAATAATTAGCAGAAAACCCTCTGCAGCTTGTCTCTGCTTATCCAAAAAAAATTGCAGCAAACCCATTCTAGACAATTGTCATGTGATCTCATTTTGCATCAGTAATCCCATGGTTCAAACTGCTAGAAAATTACAATTATGTGGTTTCCACTTAGGGTTCATTTATACCTACATTCAAACTAATAGAGCTTTTATGATCAAAGTTTGTCTAAACTACTCCAACTACTTGATTCAACCAAATAAAAGCAGACTTTAAGAGTTTCAATTATTGTGACAGAAAATTTAGACAAATTTATGTGATACAAACACAGGTATTTTTGTATCGAGAATTGGAAAACATCTCATAATGACAATTTAAATCCCAGTAAAATTTTGTAGAGTTGTGAGAAAACCAGAAGGTTCCATCATTCCATATTCTTCAATATGAAAGATGGTGGCAGATGAAAATGTCAATTACAAGTTCCCTGCAGTACTGCATGCTTTTCTATATAATTCTTATCTGTTTGTAGCCAATACCAGATGGTGTTTGCGTATATATCTTGCAGTGCTTCCATTGTCGTTGACCAAAAGAAGACCAAGTATCTGGAGCAACCACAAACAGCAAGAACCAATTTCAACTTTCAAACACTGAGCCATAAAGCTTATCTGAGTCTTTTTAAGTGACTATATATTTAATGGATTCATGTGCAACTCCACTAGTGCAGCTCCACTAATGCATATATGGGCCAAAAGGCTATACATTTACCTGCATTGCATGCCGATGAAGTTGTATGCTGTGCAGTGGAACAAGACCTTCTTTATAGCGAGAAAATATTGTTAAAGACCCATTAGCAACCATCTGAAACAGCAACTGAAGTGAATTGTCTTCAATCAAGCTTTGTGCTGCTGAAGGATGGTTTGCCAATGCTTTCATAATATGCACTACACTTCCTTCCACCTATACAGAAAATAAAAGGAAAGAAAGAAAGAAAAGTGCATATTAGACTTCAAATGCATAGTTCTAGTCCTTTAGATGTGTATCCACAACTGCTAAATTTTTTTTTTACATGACTATGATGACATAAAAGGCAAATGAAAAAGACAATGTTACTGAAGTTTATCCCAAACCGTGTCGAACATTATATGGAAACTAACAGCAACAGAAGGGCTAGCACATAAAAAGCTACCTCAAGCCGGCGAACTTGCCCTAAAGCACCATCTTGATCTTTTTCAGATGGCAATGATCCTTCGGAGTTTGTAAGCTTTTGCCTTAGATTGGTTTCAGTGCTCAGAAGGGCACTGAGAATGTGAATGAGACAGCATAATATTCCAGAATCAAGGAGAGATTGTTTATCAATAGGCTGGAAAAAAAAAACACCTTGCTTAAAGTGCTTTCTCAAAAGTAGCATGAAAATAAAAATGGAATTTGCCCTAGCTGACTACTTGTTAGCCTCATTTACCAGGCAGCTTCAATAGTAAAACAGTTTCAATCACTCAAAATCAATCCCTTCACTTTTGAAAAGGGACTGCAGATTAGCCGAACTCTGACTAAGGTAGCAAAAAAATATAATTTCCCAAAGCTTTTTGTCTTTTTATTTTTTTTTAATTTTTTATCTTAAGCTGGTGATTGTAAGAGAAACATACCCCGGATACAAGAGCTTCAACAGCAGTTAACAAATTTGAACCGGGACCGATGCCATCCTGAACAAATAGCATGGAGAACATGGCTTGCATTAACAAATCACCAGGATGAAAGAGGAAAGGACAGCATTTGGTAAAATCTTTAAGAGGCAAACCTTTGTAACTTCAGAGAAAAATCTCAACACTTTCTCTACATCCAAAGATCTTGTTTTGCTGCCGATTTTTAATTTATCAATATCGGTTACAAATGCTCTTCCCACAACAAAAGAGAATATATGTGTTTCAACTAACCTGTGATTCATCAAAAATTGAAAACATGTTCAACAAGCCAAGAACCATGCAAAGTACTAAAAGCAGAAATCTTATTTAATAAATAAAAACAACAGCCAGTCCTACAGTTGAAGTGCGTTACTGAAAGCTGCATTTCATGCAAAGCAACCAAAGTTGTATATCTTATGCAACTGAGGAAATCACATAGATTTTAGAATATAACTTGTGCAAAAAACAAATTCTGAATGCGATGAAAGGTGGAAGCCAATAGAAACTTCTGTGCACATAAGAAATGAGTTTCATGACTTTGATCCTGTACAAAAAGTTGTAGCGAGATTCAAGAGATATAGTTGCTACAGAATTTTCAGAAGAAAAAGATTGAGAAAGTGCAGTTTGAATAATCAGTAAAGAAATGCTAACTTATGCTAATCAAGCCTTTGTTAATAAAGAGATATATTAATTATAGAAAGTGAAACAGTAACTACAAAACAAAGAATAAGACATTCTCCTTAGAGAAGGGAAAGGAAAACTAGAAGGAAAAAAATATTGCAATAAGACTTTGCAAATCTCAGACATGGAAACACCTCTAAAGTCCTTTAAAGTAGTAAAACCTAAAGGAAAAACTAAATGCTGTGGTCCCTCTATAATTCTTGAAAATTCTATAATTCCACTGCATTCAGATGCACAGAACAAAAACTGCATGCCTAGCATGATCTTTTGATCCCTTTTTTGGCAAATGACCAATTGCAATTGATAATCTTACAGGTTATGAGAATTATGTAATGGCAAAAGAAAGCAAAAACAAGCCCAGCAAATCAAAAGTGGAAGACCGTCCATACATGGTAACTAATTGAGCTACATTAGCGTGCTGCTTCACTAATCTACAAAAAGCATCTATAGTCCAATTCAAGGCCATTTCTTTCTCCTGCATAGACAATGAAAGAGCCATCAGCACTCACTAATCATTTTACCAGTGATGATGATTTCCTGAGAGAAAACAGTAATGAAATAGCACACAAAAGATGGGAATCGAGAACCTTTTCGGAACTGGATGAGCGGAACTCCTCCCAAAATCTCTTGAAGTCCAATTCCAATTCATGTCGATCTCTGCATTTCATAGAGGAAAAAAAGAACAAAAAAGTTGACACGTGTGAAATGGCATACTGGAATGCCGTAATAGATCAGAAGTTAGAACATTTAAAGCCAAAAATTTACAACAGAATAGATCATAAAATTATAAGACTAGATTTAGAATGGAATATCAAGAAAGGAAGATACAGATATTCAGCATTAACAACCAGAAAACTGGTGTCTTATGATTTAACTTCACTTTAAATCTGAAAAAATAATGCTAAAAAAGTTGAAACTGGTAATTGAAGTTGACAAACTAAAGCGAAGGACAAGATCCTGTGGCATTACAAATATGAAGGTTCTCAAATATTCAAGCGCAACTTTATGCACAGAACTTGATCCTATAACGTCTGCCATAAACATATGGCAAAAACTGCATCACCAGCATCCCTTGTATGACAGAAAAGAGAAAACGAGCAGAAGGTATAATGGATATGGAAATTTACTAGAAAAAGGGAAACATTGATGGAGGGAAATTCCCAAAAAAAATCCAAAAGACAATAACAGCATTGAATTTTGAAAGCATTCATAATCCTGTTATCATTTAGCCGGTGCCCAGCATGAGCCTCACCAAATGCTAAACCTTGATTCAAATACTTGCAGTATGAGCATGTTCTAGTAACTCAGTGGCGAACCAAGGAAACAACAGCAACAATAACTAGCCTGATCAGGTTACAAGGGTGGGTGGGGTGCTTCAAGAAACAAATTGCAAATGCAGGGAAAGAAGTCACCTTCACTCTTGATTATCCACCAACCATCATCATATTTCACCACAGCTCACTTTCTAAGCTAATATCATCTACAGTGCGCCTAGCTGAATACAAATCCCCTACATGCTAGTTTTTTTATAAAAAAAACAAAGGCATCCTCGTCCATTCTACATTCGGCGTAGTCTATTGCAGTCTTGTTTTCTCTTAAACCTATAAAATCTTAAAGTCTATCCATATTTCCCCTAAAAAATCAAATCAGCTCAATATATGAATTTCCACACCACTAACAGTAATTACTAATTAATGAAAGTAGCACTTGATCAAAAACAACGAAGTGCCAAATCCCAGCAACAAAATAATAGTCAACAGAGCTCATAAACTCCAATTACAGATCAACATTCAAGAACAATCAACGCAGATTACGTTTCAATATCAAATGTGCAGCTAAAAATGTACGGAATTAATTATCAACCATCAACTAAATAAAAAAACAACATAAGCGATTGAAAAACATATATACAAAAATAAATTTGTTGAAAGGAAGAAAAAAAGAACCTGGAAGGAGATGAAGGGAAGTCATGAAAAGTGGTAGAAGAGGAAGCATTGTGTGAATTAGCAGGCGATGAAGAAGGAGGAGGAGAAGCAGTAGTAGCTGGTGAACTAGAAGGCGAAGGAGATTGAGTTAAACCGACCTTCTCTTTTATGTCCTTAAGCAATGTTACCCATTTCATCGTTTATTCTCTTTCAATTCCCTTCTATGATTCCCTCTCATCCGACGACGACGAAGACTACGACGACGGACGACGATTTCAAATTCCGTTTCACCAGATCCAACTCCTCCTTCTATATTATTACAACACTAGTACTCATAAATATCTGCAAGGATCTCTCTCCTTCCCTTCCCTTGCTCAAGATTAACAAAGAAATAATATTAGACAATTGAATCGATTGAGAAAAGAAATGTTCGAAAGTGATGAGGAGTCGGGATTTATGGGCAGCAAGATCTGGCGGCTTTAATTTCTCCTTTCGTGTTATTTTTTTTCTTTCCTTGTCTCGCTGTTTTTACTTAATTTTGATTTTTTTTAGGGAGATGTGAAATTTTTCAGCCCTAAAAAAAAGGAAAACGCGACTTCGGCTATAATTATGAGAAAGAAAAGAGAGGAGAAAGGAAAGTATAACAAAATGATGATTAATTTATGATAATTATTAATTATTATTATCAAGAAATTCTCTCTCTACTGCTGTGGTGTTGCCGCTCCGCGCCTTGTTTCTCGCTCTATATCTCTCTCTTTCCGTCTTTCTTTCCCGTTCTTCGTTTCCGTATATGATAATAATTTTTTGTTATTATTTTGTTTTCGAAGACTATCCACGTTCACACGGAAACGCTGCCTCCCCGCAACCACGTCAGCGTGGGATCCACGACGCTCAGGAACGCCACGTGGCATCTCGAGATTGTCGGACGGAACGTGATTTCCTCTTACCCTTTTTGGTCTTCGTTTGGTCTCAACGAGGGATTACGAGGGAGGTTTAAACTTTAAAATTTTCTGGGCAACAAGAAGCTCTTTATTAGTCCTTTTCTTTTTTCTTTTTTCTTTTTCTTTGGGTGGCAATTTTTTAAGAGCTACTTTTGAGGCTTTTTCTTCACTGTGAACTAATATTATTTTGGCCGGCATTTGAATGAATGTCGCTCTAACTTTTGCATGTTCCTTAATGACAAAGGCATCTAATGTGCCGACTACTATTGATTATCTTACCTCTTGCTATTCCTTAAAATCTAAATTAAGTGTTAGGTTGTTTTTATGTGCTCTACTCTTTCTTTTTTTTAACCTCGATATTTGAAAGTTTTCGAATTTTTAAATAATTATTTTGGTTCTAATTGCTTTTTAAAATATTTTTTATTTAAAAATATATTAAAATAATATTTTTTTATTTTTAAAAAATTATTTTTGATATTACCATGTTAAAACGATCTGAAAATAATTAAAAAATAATAATTTTGTTTCAAAAATATTTTTGAAATACATATATTATATATGGTACTTAATGTCAATGATCAATACATGCTATGATGAAATGAAGAAATGGTTGTTCTAAGTAGCTAACTCTAGTTCAATTACATAATAGTAAGATAACGCTGCCCTTGTTCCATGGTGAGATTTTCACTGTGTAATTTCTAGATGAATTTTTAAATTTAAGTAGGAATTTTTAACTTAATATTTTTTAAGTTAATATCAAAATAATTTTAATATACTTTCAATTAAAAAACATTTTAAAAATCTATTCTATAGTCGATTTTATTCATTTAAGTGTGAAGGAATATTAGTCACTGTCCAAACTAACATCTTACAGGGAAAACCAGAGGTGGATTAGGTGGATTTGAGATCTGGAAGACGACATAAGACCAGTTTTACTTGAGATGACCAATCCTTCGTGGTAGAAACATATAGTTTAAGATAAGCTTGTAGTATGATAAAAGGAAAGGCATGGAGTAGATCATGTCAGTCTCTACTATATACTATATGTTCATCGATTATTGCCCAGCTTTTTTTCATCTCCAATTAAGCGGCCTGCAAGAGTTAGGTGATGGTGTCTTTTGTATCCCAGAAGCTACCTGTCACTCGAAGATGAAAAGGAACCGGTGACTTTGCAGCTCCTCATATCCGGCAAACCTTGTACCAGTCCCCCAACTTTTATTCTTCCTCGATCGAGTCCTCCAACTGCTAATTTCATTAACTAGGTCCCCAGTTCATGCACCCTTCTTCATTCAAATCCTTCTATCAAAATAACTGAAGATGGGAGAAAACAACAGGCATGCTTTCCTTACTGGAACACCAGCGAGGAATACCAGTGAAGTTGTATTATAAAACTATTTTAATTATATTTTAAATGGTTCTGACATGTTTAACTGGGAGCGATAAGTGGATATTTTCGCATTTAAGACGTACAAGTTAAAACACAAATGACCAGTACATGCGTTTAATCAACGTTGTCTGCAATTATTTTAGCAGAAGGATTTGATCGAGGAAAGGTATAGGGGACGAAATTGTCAAGATACTAGTCTGGAGACGTAGTTTAAAAACTATATATGGCCGAGGACTGATTCGTGGCCTGCCCAGGAAGAAATCAACTGCTAAATTTCCCAGAACATGATAAACTCAGCAGGACAGTGATTACTTTAGACTTTTCTGCTAATTTGCGTGTGATGGTATGGCATGCGTGGAGGTGGAGGCGTGGCTAAAACAATGCTACCACAGAAACAATTCTTGTATAGTAGTTGGTGGTATTAAAAAATATAATCTCATGGCAAGACTAGACCAATGCGAAACGTGGACGGCGTTGATCTGGTAATTCTTGTGCTTGGATTTTATGTCATTAGCGCCGACTAGGTCAGTATAATCCCACTTGGCACCATGACGAAGTAGAATCTGCTCTACGAAAGTGTGCTCTCTTCGACGAAGGGGCAGTTAATATGAAGTCAGGTCCAATTGCTACCAAGTCATTCTCGACCATATGATCAATGCATTCAGGGCATGTTTGTCTATATCTTGAATATAGATGTCAAACTCTGCCAGGGAATTCATTTTGAAAATTGCAACACGATGATACATGAAAAAAGTATATAGATATTTTATAAAATATGCACAACTTTATAAATATTTCTATAAATATTTAATATTCTAGATATTTATATTAAATATCTTATAGCTTGAATATTTTAGAGATATTTATATAAGATATTTTAGATATTTCTTTACATATTTATCTTAAAAAAAAGTCTATATATACAAAGATTCATTTCTCTATATAAAAGGTATGGCAGAGCTTATCTCTCAAAACAACATATGTCTAAAAAAACACAAGTTTGATACAAGGTTTAAGGAATATTTAAGCCTAGAGAATATTTATTCTACCTGAACAAACACTATATCGACTTAAGCTTTGGAGTGTTTTTCTTGTAGGTGTTGTCGGGCCACCAAGTCCTTCAAGTCTAGTTTTATCAACCCATGAAAAACACCCTTAATCTTTATACCCGTAGCAACTATCGATCACCTAACTTACCAGGCATCACATGTTACCACGTACCAACCCTCTGAACTTTCTATATCAAGTCATTAGATAAATTGACTATGGAGAATGGATCAGGTTGCTTGAACTAAGAGATCGGTCAATTATCCAATACATCAGTCTTATTCCTAAACATCTTGGATTTTGGGACGTATCAACTGGCGTCGTCTGTGGGAAACTGATCAAAAAACCATCAATTTCTAAAAAACAAAATTTGAAATTTCCATGTCATTCCATAACACAACCAAAACACTTATTGGTTACGACATAAAATAAATCTACTTGTTGTCGTGAACACTTTTACCTAGCTAGACCTTTAACAACTCACAAGTCAGGTGTAACCTTTCACTTGGACCGTGTTGGCAACTCAAAGTCAAAATCAAAACTTGTCACCCCAACAAATCTTGGTAACTATGGTAATATACTTGACCGTATCGCCATCGTCATTGGCCGCCTCCAGCACCCGTAACCCGTTGCACTACCCATGAGAGCTTAGGCAGAATGATCTTCGAAAGAGTATTATGCCTCCATACTCGCCAAGTACCTTCATAACTCCGAGCAAGCCTTGTTCAAATCTATCACATATGTCATTTTCCAGTGGGTTTCCTCATCATTACCATATTTTTCAGCCAAACTACATACATCACTTCACGGATAAAATCGGTTGTAAGCAACTGTCCCACTTATTTGGTGATTGTTTTTTGTCTTTCTCCCCTAAAATTTATTTTTTTTCTGATGAGTAGAAGAAATGGTTAGATTGATGTGTGGCCACCTATGGCTTATCTCGGGCATGCTTGTACGTCAAAAGGCAAAATTATCTTTTTAGGTGATAATGAGTCTTTTAGAACTTGCTCCTGACTTGGCTGCAAAGTAGATACCATGTTGGTGGCCACCCCCATCTCTTTAAGACATACGTCTTT
>Ga0307511_10001148_pt1 | contig 28172 bp, 27 predicted proteins | sample 13_EM_MG_FD_200266 | JGI IMG/M metagenome (GOLD analysis project Ga0307511, IMG submission 200266) | Populus trichocarpa ectomycorrhiza microbial communities from riparian zone in the Pacific Northwest, United States - 13_EM | ecosystem: Host-associated > Plants > Roots > Unclassified | place...
TGACCGCCCTGCCGGGCGCGCTCCTGTCGCAGGCGCGGCTGACGGAGACCGCGCTGCAGACGGTCCACTGGCGGGCCGGGACGCTCGTCGCCGAGCTGCACCAGGCCGGACGGCCCACCCCCACCGCGCGCCGTGAGGCATCCGCGTTCCTGTCCCGTCTCGCCGACACGGCCGCACGCCATGCCGACGCGGCCGGCGACCAACTGTCGGCGGCGGAACGGCAGTTCGTCACCGCGCTCGCCGACCGTCTGCGTGTCCTGGACCGGCTGCCCCTGGGTTTCGTCCACGGAGGCGGCATCGAAACCGGCCTCCGCTGGTCCGGTGCTGCGCGGCCGGCCCTCCAGGACTTCGACCGGGCGCGTTTCGCCCCGGTCGTCGTCGACTTCGTCCACCTCGCCTACGGGCTGTGGGCCGAACGGCCGCCGGTGCGCACCGCGTTCTTCGACGGCTACGGCCGCACGCTGGGCGCCGAGGAGGAGCAGGCCCTGCGCTGTCTGACGGGGCTGCACGCGGTGCGGTCGCTGGCGGAAGGTCTGACGTGCGGGGACCGGGCGGCGGCCCGGACGGTACTGGACCGGCTCAAGAGCGAGGTGGGCGTGTGAGGCCCGACCCGAACGCCGTCCCGTCCGGCCGGGCATCCGTGTGCTGCCCGGACGAGGTACGGGGAGCGGCCTGGTGAGCGCCGCGTCCCGGCCGACGATGCCCGTGGGGGCGGGGCGGGTCGCTCCGCCGCCGCCCGCCGAACTGCGCTACGGCGGCAAGTACAGCAAGAACCCGCTGGAGGAGGCCGCGTTCGCGGCGATGGTGCGGCGGCTGCCGTCGGTGCTGTCGCGGACCGCGCGCATGGCCTGGGCGATCGACCGGCAGGCCGTACTGCTGCTGGCCGGCTGCCAGTTGGCCGTCGGCGCCGGCGCCGCGGTCCAGCTGACGGCCACCGCGCACGCGATGCGGGCGGTTTTCGGCACCGGCCCGGTGCCGGACCGTCTCCACCAGGCGCTCCCCGCCCTCCTCGTCATCACCGTGGCCGCGGTCATCAGCAGGACGGCGACCGCGCTGTCGTCGTACGCCGACGGCCGGATCACACCGGTGCTGACCACGGAGGCGGACAGTTCCCTGGTGGCGGCGGTGTGCCGGATCGAGGCCGCCGCCCGCGCCGAGGACGGGTGCGCGGACCGGCAGGAGGCCGCGGAGATGGGCGTGGTCCGCAGCCACGTCATGGTCCAGGACGCCACGCGTCTCACCGCCGCCGTCATCCGGATGGTCACCGCGAGCGGGGTGCTGACGGTGCTGCACCCACTGCTGCTGCCCCTGCTGCTGCTCGCCGTGGTCCCGGCCGGCGTCGGCGCCGTGCTGCACGCCCGGGTCACCTACGAGACGCACTACGCGAACGTCGGCGACCGCAACGTCCGCCAGAACCTGCGGGGTTGGGCGACCAGTGCGAAGTTCACCGACGAGATCCGTGCCAACACGATGACCGGCTATCTCAACTTCTGGTACCGGACGATCTCCGAGCGGATCGACGCCCGCACGCTGACCGCCGCTCCCCGGATGCTGAGAATCGTGCTGGCGAGTTCGGCGATCGGTGGGATCTTCCTCGTCGCGACCTGGGCGGCGCTGGCGTGGCTGGTGAGCACCGGGAGGATCGAGCCGGCGATCGCCGGGACCGCGGTCGTCGCCGTGCAGACCACCCTCGGCGCGCTCTCCCAGGTCGTCATCTACGGCGCGGCCATGTTCCACACCTCGCTCTACCTCGCCGACATGGACTCCTTCCTCGACTACGCCGACCGACACGCGCCCAGACGCGGCGAGTTGACGCTGACAGGACCGGTCACGGAGATCCGGGTGGAGGAGGCCGCGTACCGGTATCCGGGAAAGGAGTCCCCGGCCGTCGCCGGAGTGTCGCTGACCGTGCGCCAGGGGGAGATCCTCGCGCTGGTGGGTGAGAACGGGTCCGGGAAGTCCACCCTGGTCCGGCTGCTCGCCGGTATCTTCCTGGCCGACAAGGGCACGGTCTCCTGGAACGGCGAGGACGTCACCCGCCTCGACCCCGACACCCTGTGGGTCCGGTCCGGTCTTGTGCCGCAGTCCTTCGCGCAGTGGCCGCTGTCGGTACGGGACAACGTCACCCTCGGCCAGCCGCGCGAGGACGGCGACGCCCTGGTCCGGGAGGCGATCGACGCGGTCGGCCTGACCGAAGCCGTGCACCAACTCCCGGCCGGACTCGACACGTTGCTGGCCCGGGACGTCTGGGGCGGCAGCGAATTCTCCGGCGGGCAGTGGCAGCGTCTGGCCTGCGCACGCGCCCTCTACCGCAGGGCCGGACTGCTGATCCTCGACGAGCCGACCTCGGAGATGGACGCCCGAGGCGAACACACCATCCTCCGGAAAATCAAGGCGCTCTCCGGCGACTGCATCACGATCGTGGTGACCCACCAGCTCGTCAACACCAAGATCGCCGACCGAATCCTCGTCATGGACCACGGCCGAATCACCGAACAGGGCACCTACGACCAACTCGCCGCCGGAGGAGGCCTGTTCGCGGACCTCCTGGCCCTGTCGACCGACCGCTGACCCACCCGCCGCCCGAACGGCGAGGAGGAGCAACCCCGTTGGGACACCTGCAGCCGGCCGACGTGAGCCGGCTATGCACTCCGTCTCATGTACGCGTTCCTCGGCGACCGCACCCGCGTCCTGCACGACCTCGGGAGTCGGTTGCGCGAGGACGGCTCGGTCGTGGTGATCACCCCGCTGGCCGCGAACACCCTCACGGGACAGGGTCCAGGAGGCTCTGCGGGTGGTGCCGTTTGACCTTGACACGGTGGCAAGGTCTTCACTGCTGCCCAAGGAGGTGGTCCCGATGACCATGGCGAGACAGGACACGGCTGCGATACGCGCGCTCCGGGCGCTGGAGGACCCGAGTTCGTCAGTGCGGCTGCGGGCGGCGCTGGCGGTCGGGACGGTGCCTGACCCGTGCTTCGTCGGCAAGCTAGTCGAGCGGTGCGCGGTCGAGCCCGAGTTCTTCGTCCGGGACATGCTGACCTGGGCGCTCACCCGTCAGCCGGTGTCCCTGACGCTCCCCGCGCTGTTCCGCGAAGTCCGTTCGGAGCGTGCGCAGGCGCGCAGTCAGGCGCTGCACACGCTGTCCAAGATCGGGGACCGGCAGGCGTGGCCGGCGATCACCCGGGCGCTGTTGTCCGACGCCGACGACGAGGTGGCGAGGAGCGCCTGGCGGGCCGCGGTCGTACTTGTGCCGGGCGGCGAGGAGTCCGCCCTGGCCGCCGTGCTGGCGACGCAACTCGGGCGCGGTGAGCGGGAGACACAGCTGAGTCTGAGCCAGGCGCTGGTCGCGCTGGGTGAGGTGATCGTGCCGACTCTGCGTGCGGCGACGACGGTCTCCGACCCGCGTGTACGTGCGCACGCGCTCGCCACACAGAGGCTGTTGCGCGACCCGGACGCCGGGTTCGAGTCGGCGATCGAGGAGGCCAAGCGCGTCGTGGCCCTCACCGGGGCGCCCAGGACGGACGATGAGAACCGTGCTGATCGGTGAGGTGTCGAGACGGTCCGGGGTCAGTTCCCGCATGCTCCGGCACTACGAATCGCTCGGCCTGGTGCGGCCTTCGGGTCGTACGGGATCCGGTTATCGGGAGTACTCCGCGGCGGACATCCGGCGGATCTTCCACATCGAGAGCCTACGGTCGCTGGGCCTGTCGCTGCGTGAGATCGGGCGCGCGCTCGACGATCCCGGTTTCACGCCCTCGGCGCTCGTCGGCGACCTCGTCCGGCAGACGCGCGACCGCATCGCGGCCGAGACCGAGCTGCTGACACGGCTCGGCCGGATCCGTGCCGCGGACCCCGTCGGCTGGGAGGACGTGCTCCAGATCGTCGCGCTCCTCCAGGCACTGGGCTCCAAGAGCGCCGACGCGCGTCAGCGCGCGGTCCTCTCCTCGGGCGACGAGGTTCCCGTGGAGGCTCTGGTCGAGGCGGCACTCGGCGAGACGGAGCCGAACGTCGCGGGCGCCCTGCGCTGGGCGCTCGCGCGATCGGAGGACGGCGGCGCCCCGGCGCTGCTGGCGGAGGGCCTCGGCTCATCGGTACCCGCGGTGCGGGAACGTGCCGTTCAAGCCCTCGTCGAACTGCCCGGCAAGGAAGCCGCCGCGCGGCTGCGGGACGCCCTCGCGAACCCGGACGCCGTGGTCCGCGGGTATGCGGCTCTGGCGCTCGGCACACGTGGTGTGGCCGACGCGGTCCCCGCGCTCATCGACATGATCGTGGAGGGAAGGAACGACACCGACGCAGCCGATGCGCTGAGCGTGCTGGCGAGCGACACGGAAGCAGCGGACCGGATCGCGACCAGGCTCGTCGACCGCCTTGCCGACGACACCACCGGGGCACCCGCACGCGGACGGCTGACCCAGGCACTCGCGGACATTCCGGGGCCGACGGCATCACATGCCCTCGTAGAACTGTCGCAGGACGAGGACCGCGCCGTCGCGCTGACCGCCACATACCTTCTTCGGCTCCGCGACGCGCGGTGACAAGGCCTACGCCCGGCGCGCCTCCGTGCCTTCACCCCTGTCGTACGACCCGGGGCTGACGAGGCCCGTCTCGTATGCGACGACGACTGCCTGGGCGCGGTCGCGGAGGGTGAGTTTGCCGAGGATGTGGGAGACGTGGGTCTTCACCGTGGCTTCGGACAAGTGGAGTCCGGTGGCCAGTTCGGCGTTGCTGAGGCCTTGGGCGAGGAGACGCAGGACGTCCAGTTCGCGGGGGGTGAGGGCGGCCAAGTCGCGGTGCAGGGACGGTCGTTCCGCACTGCGGCGGGCGAATCGCTCGACCAGACGGCGGGTGATGGCGGGTGCGAGCAGCGCGTCGCCGGCCCGGACCGTGCGGACGGCGGCCACGAGGTGTTCCGGCGTGACGTCCTTGAGGAGGAAGCCGCTGGCTCCGGCGGCGAGCGCCGCGTAGACGTAGTGGTCCAGGTCGAACGTGGTGAGCATGACCACGCGCGGCGCGTCCACAGCCCCGGCGAGGATGCGCCGGGTCGCCTCCAGACCGTCCATGTCGGGCATGCGGATGTCCATCAGCACCACGTCGGGCCGGGTGCGCCGGACCGCCTCGACGGCTTCGGCGCCGTCGGTCGCCTCGGCGACCACCTCGATGCCGTCGGCGTCGAGGATCAGCCGGAAGCCGGTGCGTACGAGGGCCTGGTCGTCCGCCACCACTACGCGCGGTGCACCGTTCACAAGTCCCCCAGGGGAAGCAGCGGGATCCGGGCCTGTACGCGGTAGCCGCCGAGGGGGCGGGGACCCGTGCGCAGGGTGCCGCCGTAGACGGAGAGGCGTTCGCGCAGGCCGATCAGTCCCCGGCCGTTGCCGGTGGCCGCGCCGGAACCGGGTCTGCCGCCGGTGTCGGTGACCTCGACGTGGAGTTCGTCCTCGCCGTACGACACCTGGACCCTCGCGTCGGCTCCGGAGGCGTGCTTCACGGTGTTGGTCAGGGCCTCCTGGACCACGCGGTAGGCGGCCAGTTCGACTCCCGGGGAGAGCGGGCGGGGGGTTCCGGAGACGGTCAGTTCGACCGGCACTCCGGCGCCGCGCATCCGGCCGGCCAGCGCCTCCAGCCGGTCCAGGCCCGGTTGCGGGGCGAGACTCTCCGGCTCCGCCCTCGCACGCTCGAAGCCCTGCTCCGCACCCGCGTCCGTCTCCGTGCGCAGGTCCATCCTGAGCAGGCCCATCACGTCGCGCAGCTCCCCCATCGCCGCCCGGCCGCCCGCCTCGACCGCGAGGAGCGCCTCCCGCGCCCGGTCGGGGGACTTGTCCATGATCTTGCGGGCGGCGCCGGCCTGGATGACCATCACGCTGACGTTGTGCGTGACGACATCGTGCAACTCGCGGGCGATCCGGGCGCGTTCGTGTTCCACGGCCCGGTGGAGCTCCTCGGTCCTGGCGTTCTCCACCGCCGTCAGCCGGGTGTGGGTCTCGGCCGCCCGTAGTTTCCAGGTCCTGAGGCCGATGGCGGCCACGACGAGCGGCGCCGAGATGAAGAGGGCGACGTACTGGGTGGGCACGGTGGGTGCGACGTAGACGTACGGATTGGGCGGACCCGTGGCGCCCGACCTGCTGATGAGGACGATCGCCACGGTGAGGCTCGCCAGGGTGGGCAGCCGGTGGGGGCTGTAGGCCGCCGCACTGTAGGCGGCGATGACGCAGGAGTAGAAGGTGAGGCGGGCCACGTCGTCCGGGGTCAGTGCCATCGCGACCGTCACGATCCACAGCACGGCGAGCGGGTAGCGGCGCCGCCACGCCAGCGAGGCCGAGGCCAGGAACACGACGAGCACCAGGTCGGTCATACGGTGCCGGTGGGCCTCGTCGTAGCCGTCGCCCCACGCGTACTGCATCGCCACGAAGGTGAGGACCAGCGCCAACGCGGCGTCGACGAGCCGCTGTTGTCCTGTGGGGCGCGGCCGCAGGCCACCGGGACGCAGCAGCGCCCGGGCCGCCCGGCGCAGCCGGGCCGGAACTTCCTCTCCCACCGTCACCGGCCCATTGTCCCGGGTGATCGCACCGCCCGGAATCCCTCGGGCGGACGGGCCACCTACATCCGGCGGCTACATCTCGGGGATGAGATCCCGGGCCATCGGCCCAGTGCGGTACGGCAATTACCCCGGGCGACCGGCGCGCGCCCGGCGGTGGTGTTCCTAGCGTCGGTGGCGTCCGATCCGTGCAACCCACCCTGAAGAAGGCCACCATGACGACACCGCTCATCGAACTCCTCGATGTGAGCCGCCGCTACGGCAGCGAGCCGCCCGCGCTGGAGGACGCGTCGCTGAGCGTGCGGGCCGGTGAGGCCGTCGCGGTCCTCGGGCCGTCGGGCAGCGGCAAGTCGACGCTGCTGAATCTCGTCGCCGGTCTGGACCGGCCCGACTCCGGGACGGTCACGGTGGACGGGCTACGTGTCGACCGGCTGGGCGAGGCCGGGGCGGCCCGTTACCGGCGGGCGCGGATCGGGATGGTGTTCCAGTTCTTCAATCTGCTGGACGATCTGTCGGTCGCCGACAACGTGGCGCTGCCCGCCCGGCTGACGGGCCTCGGGAGGCGCGAATCGCGGAACAGGGCGGCCGAGTTGCTGGAGTCGCTCGGCATCGCCCGGCACGCCGGGGCATTCCCCAGCCGGTTGTCCGGTGGTGAGCGTCAACGGGTCGCGGTGGCACGGGCGTTGATGAATCGTCCCGCACTGCTCCTGGCCGACGAACCGACCGGCGCGCTGGACTCCGCGTCCGGGGAGGAAGTCAGCCGCCTGCTGCGGGAGTTGAACGCCGACGGTCAGACGATCCTCGTGGTCACGCACGACCTGGCGCTGGCCGAGTCGTGCACCCGGCGCACCGTCCGGCTCGCCGACGGCCGCATCACGTCCGACACGAGCACGGAGAACGGCCGGCTCGTCCCCTTCAGCACGTCCGGCACTGTCACGGAGCCGGGGTCGGTCCGATGAGTGTGCTGGGGAGAGTGATCGGCTCGGGCATGGCTCGGCGCCGGGTGCAGACGCTGGTGATCGGGCTGGCCACACTGCTGGCCGTGACGGCGTCCGTGCTCGGCGGTGCACTGCTGGTGTCGTCCGAGGCGCCGTTCGAGAAGGCCTTCGAGCGGCAGCACGGGGCGCAGTTGACCGCGCAGTTCGACGCGAGCAGGGCCACGACCGCCCAACTCGCCGCCTCCGCACGGGCGTCGGGGGTCACCGCGGCGGCCGGCCCGTTCCCGACCGCGACCGTCACCCCGGGGTTCGGCGGGCATGGCGGCGCCCCGCTCTCGGTGGCGGGACGGGCAACGTCCGGCGGCGAGATCGACAAAGTGACTGTGCTCAGGGGCCGTTGGGTCGAGAAGCCCGACGAGATCGTCGTATCGGCGGACACCGGACCCGAGGTACGGCTCGGCCGGCAGCTTGAGTTCCCGGATCTGCCCGGCAGCCCGGCGCTGACCGTGGTCGGCGTCGCCCGCTCGGTCAGCCGTACCGCCGACGGCTGGGTACTGCCGTCACAGATCGCGAAGTTGACGCCGTCCGGCAGGGTCGGCGGCTACCAGATGCTGTACCGCTTCACCCATGCCCACACCTCGGCCCAACTGGCCCGGGACCGCGCCGCGTTGACGGCCTCGCTGCCCGCGAAGTCGCTGACCGGGGCCCAGTCCTGGCTGGGCGTGAAGAAGATCGCCACCCGGGACACCGCGCTGTTCGTGCCGTTCCTGGTCGCGTTCGGGGTGCTGGGGCTGGTCATGTCGGTACTGATCGTGGGCAACGTGGTCGCGGGCGCGGTGGCCACGGGGACCCGCCGGATCGGTGTCCTCAAGGCGGTCGGCTGCACGCCCGGACAAGTCGTCCGGGCGTGCGCCGGACAGGCCCTGATTCCGGCCGCGGTCGGGGCAGCACTCGGCACGGTCGCCGGCCATCTGCTCGCGGTACCGGTCCTCTCCGACACCGCGGACGCCTACGGCACGGCAGGGCTCGGCATCGAGGCGTGGGTCGATGCCGCGGTGATCGGAGGGGTGTTGGCCATGGCCGCCGGCACCGCGTGCGCGAGCGCCTGGCGGGCCGGGCGGCTGCGGACAGTCGACGCGCTGGCCGTCGGGCGCACTCCGGTTGCGGGCCGGGGCAGGGCGGCTACCCGACTGCCGATGGAGGGCCAGGACCAGCGGACGGCGAAGACAACCACCCAACCCTCCGTAGCAGGCCGCGACCAGCAGGCCGCCGGGACGACCACCCGGCTCCCCGCCGCGGGCCGGAACCGGTGGGTGGCCCGGACGACCACCCGACTCCCAGCCGCAGGCCGAGGCCGACCGGCGACCGAAACGACCACCCCACTCCCAGCGACAGGCCAGGACCAGCGGACGGCGAAGACGACCGCCCGGCTCCCCGCCGCGGGCCTCGGCCAGTGGGCCGCCAGGGCCGCTGCCCGGCTGCCGCTGTCGCGGTCGGTCGGGCTCGGTCTGGCGCGGCCGTTCGCGCGGCCCGCCCGTGCGGTCGCGATGGTCGTGGCGGTGCTGTTCGGCGCCGCGGCCGTCACCTTCGCCGCCGGGCTGTCCGCGTCGTTGGGCGAGGTGATCGCGGCCAAGAACCACAACGCGGCAGACGTCACGGTCGGCGCACCGGCCGGAACTGCCGGGTCCGGCAAGGCAGTTCGGCGAGGGCAGTCGACGGCCGCCGATCCGGCCGCACCCACCGCTTCCGATCCTGCCGCACTCTCCCCTTCGGTCACCGCCGCGATCGCGGCCCGACCCGGCACCCGGGCCTACTACGGCAGCGCCTCTCTCGACGCGGCCGTGTCGGGGATGAGCGGCCCCGTCACTGTGACGGCGTTCGACGGTGACGCCTCCTGGGGCGGATTCACGATGGTCGGCGGGCGGTGGTTCAGCGGGGCGGGCGAGGCCGTGGTGCCCAGCACGATCCTGACCGCCACCGGAACGAAAGTCGGCGACAGCATCACCGTCACCTTGCGGGGCAGGCCAGTTGTGGTACGGATCGTCGGCGAGGTGTTCGACACCGGCAACGACGGCCGCCGGGTCTTCGCCGACGCCGCCACAGTCAGGACCGCCGTACCCGGCCTCAAGTCCACGACCGAGTACGTCGATCTGAAACCCGGCGCCGACACGGACGCGTATGTCACCGCGCTCAACGCCGAGTTGAAGCCCCTCGGGGTCGGCGCGACGAGTGCCAAGTACGCGAACGGCAGCGACACCGCGACGGTTCTCGACTCGCTCACCGCTCTGCTCACCGTGCTGCTGGTCTGCGTCGCCGGGCTCGGTGTGCTGGGCGGGGTCGTCCTCGACACCCACGAGCGCGTCCACGACCTGGGCATCCACAAGGCGCTCGGCATGACACCCCGCCAGACCGTCACGATGGTCGTCGCCTCGGTCGTCCTGCCCGGACTGGCGGGCGGCGCCCTCGGCGTACCGCTGGGCCTGGCCGTGCACCACGCGGTGATCCCCGCGATGGGCCGGGCGGCGGGGCTGCGGCTGCCCGACTTCGTCGTCGACGTCTACGGCGCCGGGGACCTGGTCCTGCTCGGGCTCGCCGGAGTCGCCGTCGCCGTCCTAGGCTCCCTGCTCCCGGCCGGCTGGGCGGCACGCATCCGCACGGCGACCGCGCTCCGAGCCGAGTAGACGAGCCGAATGGACACGCAACCCTCTCGCAACCTTGCGTGTGCTGCGATGGGTCATCGCATCCGGCTTCCTCGGGACGGCAGACATGGACGACAACACCCCGCGCGTCGAACTCACCCCGGCCGCGGAGGACCTGCTGCGCCAACTGCACGCTCAGCACGGCCCGCTGATGTTCCATCAGTCGGGTGGTTGCTGCGACGGCAGTGCGCCCATGTGCTACCCGGAGGGCGAGTTCCGCACCGGCGGCTCGGACGTGCTGCTCGCCGAGCTGGCCGTCGAGGGCGTGCCGGAACCCGTGACGTTCTGGATCTCGCGCAGCCAGTACGAGGTCTGGAGCCACACGCGGCTGATCGTGGACGTCGTAGCGGGTCGCGGCAGCGGTTTCTCGCTGGAAGCACCCGAGGGGGTGCGTTTTCTCACCCGTTCCCGTGTAGTCGGCGCCTAGGAGCCCCGCCGGCCATCGTCTTCTGATGCACTTCCCCTGAGTCCTGGATGAGTTGACGAGACATCAGGGAGCACTGTGACGCACCGTCAAGAGCGTTCCGGAGCAGCACGTTTCAGAGCCGAACGCTTAAGAACAGGCAGGTCGGCACTCGCGTTCCTCGCGGCATTCGGCACGCTGGCCGGTGCGGCCCTGGTGGGGGCGGCACCGGCCGGCGCTGTGCCGGGCACCACGCGGCTCGCGCCGGGTGTCACCTACCGGCAGTTCGACATCAGGGCGGCCAGGGGTGTGACCCACGCCCATGTGGTCGTGGTGGACCTGCGCAACACCCATGTGCGCGTCAACCTGCTGTACCCGGGCGCGGTGGCGGCCCGGGAGCCCGTCTCCGGGCTGGCCGACTCGGCGGGCGCCGTCGCGGGCGTCAACGGCGACTTCTTCAACATCACCGAGACGCAGCACCCGGGCGTCGCGGCCACCGGTTCCACCGACGGACCGGCCATCGCGAGCGGTGCAGCGCTCAAGGGGGCGGTGCCGGACGGTCAGCGCTTCGGGCCCGCGCTGCCGCCCGGCACGAACACGCGGAACGTGCTCGGCGTGGGTATCGACCGGGTGGCCCGGCTGGACAGCCTCACCCTCAAGGGGACGGTCGGCACCCCGGAGGGCCGGATGCCGCTCGGCGGGTTCAATCAGTACGCGCTGCCGGTGAACTCCATCGGTGCGTTCACCGCACAGTGGGGCAGCGTCTCCCGGGTGCGTGCCACATGTGGCACGGACACGAACCGGGCCGCCGCGTGCAGCACGGACACCTACGAAGTCACCATTCGGCACGCGCGGGTCGTGTCGGCGTCCCACACTCCCGGCAGTGGTGCCATCGCCGCGGGCACGACCGTCCTCGTCGGCCGTGAGGCGGGCGCGCAGCAGCTGCGGAAGCTGTCCGTCGGCGAGCGGGTGCAGGTGCTGCACCGGCTGGTGGCGTCGAGGTCCGGGGTTCCGTACCGCTTCGCCCTGGGCGGCTACCCGGTGCTGCGGGGCGGCCGGCCGCTGTCCGGCCTCGACAACTCGACCTCGGCGGTGCGCACCGCCGTGGGGATCGCGCAGAACGGCCACCGTCTGCTGCTGTTCGCCACGGACGGCGCGGTCGCGTACCGCAGCGGTCTGACGATCGCCGAAGTCGCCGCCGAGATGCGGAAGTTGGGCTCGGTGGACGCCTTCAGCCTGGATGGCGGCGGCTCGACGACGCTGGTCGCCCGCGCACCGGGTGCGAGCGCCGTCACGGTACGGAACCACCCCAGCGGAGGCGCCGAGCGGCCCGTACCGAACGGCGTCGGGGTCTTCTCAACCCGCTGACCTCATGGATGGAGTCCGCTCACCAGATCCGCGGTGGCCGTGAGGCCGCTGTGGATCGTGGGCGCCATGCTGGTACTCGCCATGAAGAACCCGAGCAGTGCGCAGACCAGCGCATGGGAGAGCTTCAGCCCGCCGCTGCGCATGAAGATCACCGCAAGGATCAGGAGCAGCAGCACCACAGAGATGGAAATGGCCATCGTCACCCTCCTCCGCCACGCCGCCGTGTCTGGTTCGCGGCGTTCGGCCGCAAGTGTGGCGTAGCGGAGGGTTCGTCCGGGCTACCGACGTGTCCCCCGAACGTGTGGTGTCACCCCATGTCACGTGACCCCATGTGGTGTCACGCCGTGCGATGGGCGTCCAGGAAGGCTTCCAGGCCGGCGAGGTCGTCGGTGTTGAGGAAGTCCACACCGGCGGCGAACAGCTCCTCCCACAGCGCGTCACGGGCAGGCCCCGCCAGGTCCGGGGTGTTCCAGAACCGCACGGTCTGCCCGGCCGCGTGTGCCTGTCGCACGATGTCGCGCAGCTTCTGCCGCTCGGCGTCGGGGAAGGCGCCGTCGCCGAGCCAGGTGAAGTTGGTCTGCCAGTTGTCGCTGATGAGCGAGATGAAGGAGGCGGGCGCCGAGGTGCCGAGGTCGGTGAGCCGGCCGTCGTAGAAGGCGCGGCGCACGGTCTGCGCCTCCATGGGGATGCGGGCCGCGCGGTCGCCGGAGATGACGTTGGTGACCGCGCCCTGGTGGACGCGTCCGTGGGCGTAGGTGGTGAACAGGTGCTTGTAGCGCTGGAGATGACGGTCGAGCTCGAGGTACGTCGAGGAACCCTCGGTCTTGATGTCGATCAGGAGCTGGAGCGGTTTGCGCCAACCCCGGTACACGGAGCCGTGGTTGGCCTTCACGAGGGCGGAGAGCGGGTCCAGGTAGAGGGATTCGAGGGTGCGGCTCGGGTCGAGTTCGGTTGCGTCGTGTCCGATGAGGAGTTGGTCGCCGACGAGGAAGATGTCGGCCTCGACACTGCCGAAACGGTGGTCGAGGGCGTCGAAGAGGGGCCGGGGGTGCTCGTAGTCGTTGTGGGCGTGGGCGCGCCACAACGGGCGTCGGCGGTACCCCTGTTCGGCGGCGAACGCGCTGCCGGCGGGCGGGGCGAGCACGACCGCGAGGGTGGCGCCGAACGCGGTGAGGGCTCTGCGACGGGTGATGAGGGCCATGGTGTTCCTCCCTGTGGGGCGGGTTCGAACCACAGGGAGTATGGGGCTGTACGGCCCCCAATGAACCTGTACATGCCAGGAGTTGGCCGGACCGTCCTTGCTTGTTCACTCCTTCGGCGGGGGCGCACGGAAAAGCCCGCCCCAGGTGGGACGGGCTTCACCGGATGGTCGGCCGGAGGTCAGGGGGCGCGCAGATCGACCAGTTCCGCCAATGCCTCGCGATGGGTGCCCGCCGTGCCGTAGGCGAGGGAGTCGGCCTTGGCCCGCTTCAGGTAGAGGTGGGCCGGGTGCTCCCACGTCATACCGATACCGCCGTGCAACTGCACGGCCTCCTCGGCCGCGTGGACGGCCACGGACGCCGCGTAGGCCTGCGCGACGGCGACCGCGACGTCGGTGTCGTCACCGGTCGTGAGGGCGTCGGCCGCGTTCCGTGCGGCGGCCCGCAGGCTGACGACCTCCAGCCACAGCTGCGCGAGCCGGTGCTTGAGCGCCTGGAACCCGCCGACCGGCCGGTTGAACTGCTTGCGCTCCTTGAGGTACCGGACCGTCTCCGTCAACGTCCAGTCCGCGACGCCCAGTTGCTCGGACGCGAGCAGCCCGGCACCGGCCCGCAGCGCACGCCGCACGGCAGGCGCCGCGTCCCCGATCCGGCGCCCCGCGGCACCGTCGAACATCACGCGTGCCAACGGCCGCGTCAGGTCCAGGGACACCTGCGGTACGACGGTCACGGCGCCCGCCTCGACGACGTACAGCCCGCCGTCCTCGCCCGGCACCAGCAGCACATCGGCGGCGGCAGCGTCCGCGATCCCGGTCAACTCACCGTGCAGGGTGCCGTTTTCGAGCCGTACGGCCTTGTGGGCGGCGCCCGGTGCGACGCTCAGGGAGACGGCGAGGACACCGATCCTGCGCCCCGACGCCAGCTCGGCGAGGAGGTCCCCGGCCCCGCACTCCAGCAGTGCCTCGGTGGCGACGACCGCGCTCGTGAGGTACGGGACGGGGGCGACGGCGCGGCCCAACTCCTCCAGTACGACGGCGACTTCGCGGTGGGTGGCACCCTGGCCGCCCTGCGCCTCGGGCACCAGGAGGCCGGCCAGGCCCATGCCGTCGGCGAGGGACTTCCACAGGGACAGGTCGTGCGGGGCGTCCGACTCGGTGCGCGCGATGACGCTCGCCGCGTCGCAGTGGTCGGTGAGCAGGTCCCGGACGACGGCGCGCAGCGCCTCTTCCTCCTCCGAGTAGAGAAGATCTGTCATCGGGCCAGGTCCTTCCAGGCGACGTCCTTGTCGGTGCGCGGCTCGGCCGGGAGGCCCAGGACGCGTTCGGCGACGATGTTCAGCAGGACCTCGCTGGTCCCGCCCTCGATGCTGTTGCCCTTGGAGCGGAGGTAGCGGTAGCCGGCGTCGCGGCCGGTGAAGTCCACGAGTTCCGGGCGGCGCATGGTCCAGTCGTCGTACAACAGGCCTTCCTCGCCCCGGAGTTCGACCTCCAGGCCGCTGATCTCCTGGTTGAGGCGGGCGAAGGAGAGCTTCATGCCGGAGCCCTCGTGACCGGGCTGGCCCGCCACGAGCTGCTGGCGCAGCCGCTCGCCGGAGAGCCGGGCGACCTCGGCCTCGACCCAGAGCTTGAGGAGGCGCTGGTGGAGGTCGTGGGTACGCAACTCCGGGCGCTCGCGCCAGGTTTGGCTGATCGGGCCGATCATGCCGCCCTCGCGGGGGATGCGCATGCCGCCGATGGAGACGCGCTCGTTCATCAGCGTGGTCTGCGCGACCCGCCAGCCGTCGCCGACCTCGCCGAGGCGGTGGGCGTCGGGGATGCGGACGTCGGTGAGGAAGACCTCGTTGAACTCGGCCTCGCCGGTGATCTGGCGCAGCGGCCGGACCTCGACGCCGGGGTCGGTCATGTCGCAGACGAAGTAGGTGATGCCCGCGTGCTTGGGCACGTCCGGGTCGGTGCGCGCGATGAGGATGGCCCAGCGGGCGAGATGGGCGCTGGACGTCCACACCTTCTGCCCGTTGACGATCCAGCCTCCCCCACTCTCACGCACCGCGCGCGTCCCGAGCGCCGCCAGGTCGGACCCGGCGCCCGGCTCGCTGAAGAGCTGGCACCAGACCTCCTCGCCGACCCAGAGAGGCCGTAGGAACTGCTGCTTCTGCTCCTCCGTGCCGTACTTCAGGATCGTCGGGGCTGCCATGCCGAGGCCGATGCCGATCCGGCGCGGGTCGTTGTCCGGGGCGCCCGCGGCCTCCAACTCGGCGTCCACGACGGCCTGGAGAGCGCGCGGGGCACCGAGGCCGCCGAGGCCTTCGGGGTAGTGGACCCAGGCAAGTCCCGCGTCGAAGCGGGCCTTGAGGAAGTCGAGGCGGTCGGTCTCCAGGGGTGGGTGCGCGGTCAGCAACTCGCCCGTGAGACGCCTGAGTTCAGGTGCGTCGATGGTCATGCGGCGGCTCCGTTCTCCGACGAGGTGTCCTCCAGCGACGGCAGGATGGTGACCCGGCCGGTCGTGACACCGTCGGCGACCCGCTGCACGGCGGCCGCGGCGCCGCTCAGCGGCACCCGCTCGCTCACCAGGGGCTTGATGACACCCCGGGCGGCCAGGTCGGTGAGCTGCTCGTGGCAGTGGAGGATCAGCTTCGGGTTCTTGGTGGCGTACAGGCCCCAATGCAGACCCAGGATCGAGTAGTTCTTCACCAGGGCGTGGTTGAGCGACGGGCTCGGGATGGTACCGCTCGCGAAGCCGACGACCACGATCCGGCCCTCGAAGGCGACGACCTTCGTGGACTGCGTGTAGGCGTCGCCGCCGACCGGGTCGTAGATCACGTCGGCACCGCGCCCGCCGGTGGCCTCCTTGACGGCCGCGACGACGTCCTCGGTCCGCCGGTCGATCACGACGTCGCAGCCCAACTCCCGTGCCACGACGGCCTTGTCGGCACCGCCGACGACACCGATGACGGTGGCGCCGGCGGCCTTGCCGAGCTGTACGGCGGCGCTGCCGACTCCGCCGGCGGCGGCGTGCACGAGCAGGGTCTCGCCGGCCTCCAGGTGGGCGCGCCGGTGGAGGCCGAACCAGCCTGTCTGGTAGCCGATGTGGAGCGCTGCCGTCTCCGCGTCGTCCAGCGACTCGGGGGCTGGCAGCAGTCCGGCGGCGTCCGCGACGGCGTACTCGGCGAAACCGCCGTACGGCAGCGCGGGGTTGGCGATCACCCGGCGGCCGTCCTCGGTCTCGCCGCAGATCTCCACGCCCGGGGTGAACGGCAGTGGTGGCCTGACCTGGTAGTGGCCCCGGCACATCAGCACGTCCGGGAAGTTGATGTTCGCGGCACGCACCTTCAGCAGGACCTGGCCGTCACCCGGTGTCGGCTGCTGCACCTCCTCCAGGCGCATCGCCTCACTCGGCTCGCCGTTCTGGTGCACTTGCCATGCCTGCATGCGGGGCCTCCACGGACTGCTCTGTCTTACCGGGCTCGATCGCATACTAAGCGGTCGCTTGCCGATCAGGGAACAGTCGCGTGTGTCACGAACCGTAGCGACACCTCACGCCCGCCGCGGCTTCGCCCGCACATGCATCCGCTCCCCCTGCGGCCCGAAGAGACTGAGGAACTCCGCGGGCCCCTCCCCCGTGGACCCGAACCAGTGCGGCACCCGCGTGTCGAACTCGACGGCCTCCCCCGTCGCGAGCACCACGTCGTGCTCGGCGAGCACGAGCCGCAGTCGTCCGGACATCACGTACAACCACTCGTAGCCCTCGTGCGTCCGCAGATCGGGTTCCTCCTGCCGCTGGGGCACCAGCACCTTGAAGGCCTGGAGTCCGCCCGGCTGACGGGTGAGCGGCCAGTAGGTGCGCCCGTGCCGCTGGATCGGCTCGGATCGCACCCGGGGATCGCTCACCGGCGGGGTCCCCACGAGTTCGTCCAACGGCACCTGGTGGGCCCGCGCGATCGGCAGCAGCAGTTCCAGGCTGGGCCTGCGCAGCCCGGACTCCAGCCGGGACAGCGTGCTCACCGAGATCCCGGTCGTCTCCGACAGCCCGGCGAGGGTCGCGCCCCGCTCCTTCCGGATCCGCCGCAGCCGCGGGCCGACCTCCGCCAGAACCTCGTCCGTGTCGTCGCTCATGACCGATATTGCAGTTTCGGCAAACACGTTTGTCAATACGGCAGCGATGGGGCGACCTTCGGGGGTGGAGGTGGTCACCATGACCGAGACACATACCGGGGCCTACGAAGTGGTCGTCATCGGCGGCGGCGCGGCCGGGCTCTCCGCCGCGCTGGTCCTGGGCAGGTCCCGGCGCCGCACGCTGGTCGTCGACGCGGGCGAGCCGCGCAACGCGCCCGCCGCGCACATGCAGGGCTATCTGACCCGGGACGGCATGTCACCCGCCGAGTTCCTGGCCCGGGGCCGCGAGGAGATCGCACGCTACGGCGTCGAGCTGGTCCGGGACCGGGTGGTGGACGTGACCAGTGGCTTCGCAGTCACGCTGGCCGGCGGGAAGACCGTCCGCGCCCGGCGGCTCGTCATCGCCACCGGTCTCAAGGACGAGCTGCCGGCCGTCCCCGGAGTCGCCGAGCGCTTCGGCCGGGACGTGATCCACTGCCCGTACTGTCACGGCTGGGAGGTCCGCGACCAGGCCTTCGGCGTGCTCGCGACGACGCCGATGAGCGCGCACCAGGCACTGATGGTCTCGCAGTGGTCCAAGGACGTGACCCTGTTCCTGCACACCGTCGCCGAGTCCGAGCTGACGGACGACGACCTGCGCAGGCTGGCGACGGCCGGAGTCGCCGTGGTGCCCGGCGAGGTCGCGGAACTTGTCGTCGCCGACGACCGACTCACCGGCGTCCGCCTCGCGGACGGCATCACGCACCCCCGCGAGGCCCTGTTCGTGGGGCCTCGCCCGATCCCGCAGACCGGCCTCCTGGAGCAGCTGGGCGCCGAAATGCAGGAGACCCCGTTCGGCGCGTACCCCGTGGTCGACCCGACGGGCCTGACGACCGTGCCCGGGGTGTGGGCGGTCGGCAACGCGATGGGCTTCGGCGAACAGGTCGTGAACGCGGCCTCCGCCGGTTACCGCGCGGGCGCCACCATCAACGGGGAACTCCTCATGGCCGACCTCGACGCCGGCATCCGGGTGTAGTCGTTCGGGTGCGGTCGTCCGGGTGTGGACCGCCCGCCTCCGTTGCACGATGGCTGCATGCTGCTGACCCGGCTCGCGCATGTGTCCCAGGAGGTCGCCGCCACCTCGGCGCGGTCCCGGAAGATCGCTCTGCTCGCGGAGCTCTTCCGGGACGCGGAGGCCGACGACGTCCCGATCGTCATCCCGTATCTGGCGGGCCGCCTGCCCCAGGGCCGGCTCGGCATCGGCTGGAAGGTACTGAGCCAACCTGTCGATCCAGCATCGGAACCCACCCTGACAGTGCGCGAGGTGGACGCTCGCCTCACCGCTCTCGGCAAGGTGTCGGGCGCCGGCTCGCAGGCCGAACGAGCCCGCCTGGTCGGCGAGTTGATGGCCGCGGCCACCGCCGACGAGCAGCGCTTCCTGTTCGGTCTGATCACCGGCGAGGTCCGGCAGGGCGCACTGGACGCGGTCGCCGTGGAGGGCCTGGCGGAGGCGACCGGCACACCTGCGGCGGACGTACGGCGGGCGGTCATGCTGGCCGGTTCGCTCCAGACGGTGGCGGAGGCCCTGCTGGCCGAGGGCCCGGCCTCCCTCGACCGCTTCCGGCTGACCGTGGGCCGCCCGGTCCTGCCGATGCTCGCGCACACCGCCTCCTCGGTCGCCGAGGCGGTCGAGAAGCTGGGCGGCTGCGCGGTCGAGGAGAAGCTCGACGGCATCCGCGTCCAGGTCCACCGCGACGGCGAGGTCGTACGGCTCTACACCCGCACCCTCGACGACATCACCGACCGCCTGCCCGAACTCACCGCGGCGGCCCTGGAGTTGAAAGGCGAGCGGTTCATCCTGGACGGCGAGGTCATCTCCTTCGACGAGGACGGGCGGCCCCGTTCCTTCCAGGAAACAGCGGGCCGGGTCGGCTCCCGGGTGGACGTGGCCACGGCCGCCGAGGCCGTCCCCGTCTCCCCCGTGTTCTTCGACGCACTGTCCGTCGACGGCCGCGACCTGCTGGACCTCCCCTTCGCCGAACGGCACGCGGAACTGGCCCAGTTGGTGCCGGAACCGATGCGCGTCCGCCGCACGCTCGTCTCCGGCCCAAAGGACATCCCCGCCGCCGAGGCCTTCCTCGCCGAGACCCTCGAACGCGGTCACGAGGGAGTCGTGGTGAAGGGCCTCGACGCCCCGTACAGCGCGGGCCGCCGGGGCGCCTCCTGGCTGAAGGTGAAGCCCGTCCACACGCTCGACCTGGTCGTGCTGGCCGCCGAGTGGGGCCACGGCCGCCGCACCGGCAAGCTCTCCAACCTCCACCTCGGCGCCCGCAACCCCGACGGCTCCTTCGCGATGCTCGGCAAGACCTTCAAGGGCATGACCGACGCCGTGCTGACCTGGCAGACCGAGCGCCTCCAGGAGCTGGCCGTGGAGAGCGACGGCCACGTGGTGACCGTACGGCCCGAACTCGTCGTAGAGATCGCGTACGACGGCCTGCAGAAGTCGACCCGCTACCCGGCCGGTGTCACGCTCCGCTTCGCCCGGGTCGTGCGCTACCGCGAGGACAAACGACCCGAGGAGGCCGACACCGTGGAGACACTGCTGGCCGCGCACCCGGAGGTGAAGCCGTGAGCGGGACGGGGAAGCGGAGCGCCGGGCTGCTGTTGTTCCGGCACACCGATCACGGTCTGGAGGTGTTGCTCGGGCATATGGGCGGCCCGTTCTTCGCGCGACGGGACGCCGGGGCGTGGAGTGTGCCCAAGGGTGAGTACGAGCCCGACGAGACGGCCTGGGACGCGGCCCGGCGCGAGTTCCAGGAGGAGCTGGGGCTCGCGCCGCCCGAGGGTGAGGCGATCGAGCTCGGCGAGGTGCGGCAGACCAACGGGAAGGTCGTCACCGCGTGGGCCATCGAGGCCGACCTCGACCCGGGGACCGTGGTGCCCGGCACCTTCCGGATGGAGTGGCCGCCGAAGTCCGGGCAGGTCCAGGAGTTCCCCGAGCTGGACCGGGTCGAGTGGATGGGCCTCGAACGGGCGCGGGCCGTCGTCGTCAAGGCGCAGGCCACGTTTCTCGACCGGCTGGCGGAGCACCCGGACTGAGCAAGCCCGTACGCGTTGCGGCCGTCCCCACCACGCGGGAAGGTCGAAGCACAGCCCGCTCCAGGAGGTCAGCCATGCCCATCGCGACGGTCAACCCGGCCAGCGGAGAGACGCTCAAGACGTACGAGGCCATGGGTGACGAGGAGATCGAACGCCGGCTCCGGCTCGCGGAGGCCACGTTCCGCACCTACCGCACGTCCGCCTTCGCCGAGCGCGCCCGGCTCATGCACCGGGCCGCCGACCTGCTCGACGAGGACCAGCAGGACATCGGCCGGATCATGACCACCGAAATGGGCAAGCCGGTCAAGCAGGCCCGCGCGGAGGCCGCCAAGTGCGCGAAGTCGATGCGCTGGTACGCCGACCACGCCGAGGGTCTCCTCGCCGACGAGGAGCCCGACGCGGCGGACGTCAAGGACTCCGGTGCCTCCCGGGCGCTGGTCCGCTACCGGCCGCTCGGCCCGGTGCTCGCGGTGATGCCGTGGAACTTCCCGCTGTGGCAGGTGATCCGCTTCGCCGCACCCGCGCTGATGGCCGGCAACGTCGGTCTCCTCAAGCACGCCTCGAACGTCCCGCAGACCGCCCTCTACCTGGAGGACCTGTTCCACCGCGCGGGCTTCCCCGAGGGCGCCTTCCAGACCCTGCTGATCGGCTCCGGCGCGGTCGAGGAGATCCTGCGCGACGAGCGGGTCAAGGCGGCCACCCTCACCGGCAGCGAACCCGCCGGGCGGGCGGTCGCGTCCGTCGCCGGGGACATGGTCAAGAAGACGGTGCTGGAACTGGGCGGCAGCGACCCGTACGTCGTCATGCCGTCCGCCGACATCGACCGGGCCGCGAGGATCGCGGTGACGGCACGCGTGCAGAACAACGGCCAGTCGTGCATCGCCGCCAAGCGGTTCATCGTGCACACCGATGTCTTCGACGCGTTCGCCGAACGGTTCGTGGCCGGCATGAAGGCGCTCACTGTCGGTGATCCACTGGTGGAGGAGACCGAGGTCGGACCGCTCGCGAGCGAGCAGGGCCGCAGCGATCTGGAAGAACTCGTCGACGACGCCGTGGAGAGCGGCGCGACCGTGCTGTGCGGCGGCGAGCGGCCCGACGGGGACGGCTGGTACTACCCGCCGACCGTCCTCGCCGACATCACCCGCGAGATGCGCATCCACCGCGAGGAGACGTTCGGGCCCGTCGCCACGCTGTACCGGGTGGCCGACCTCGACGAGGCGGTCCTCGTCGCCAACGACACGCCGTTCGGGCTGAGTTCCAACGTGTGGACGCGGGACGAGGCCGAGGTCGACCGGTTCGTACGGGATCTGGAGGCCGGCGGGGTGTTCGTCAACGGGATGACCGCGTCCCACCCGGCGTTCCCGTTCGGCGGGGTGAAGCGGTCCGGGTACGGGCGGGAGCTGTCGGGGCACGGAATCCGGGAGTTCTGCAACATCACCACGGTATGGCACGGAGCGTGAGCGTTCCGCGGCTACGATCCCCTGTGTGAACCGCGAAGTGACTCTGCCTCTGATCGTCGACGACCGCGGGACCTTGCAGGTGGCTGCCGCCGATGTGAGCAAGCTTTTGCGTACCGTGGGTGGGCGGTGGCTGCATCTTGTCGAGGCCGGGGAAGAGGGGCTCGACGAGGACACGGTGGCTGCCCTGACGATCGAGCTTGCGAAGTTGGCTGACCGGATTGACGTGGCCTGTATTGCGCACAGCAGTGGGGGGTCGTCGTAGTTCGCTGAGTACGGGTGCGTGGGGGCTGGGCGCGCAGTTCCCCGCGCCCCTGGGTGAGATCACCGAGCGCGGACCAGAAGCTCGCCTCGTAGTGCCCGAACACGTCTGTCGGATCGGCGTTCAGGGCCAACCACGCGACGTAGGCCGCCTCCGGGAAGGCGATGAGCCGCTCCCCTGCCATCGCGTCCTTCTTCAGCCGGGGTCCGGATACTGATCCGACCTTTACACAGGGTCCCTGAATTGGAGTAGTCCACCGCGAGATCGTCGCCCTCAAGGGTGATCGTGGGTGCACCACCCTCTGTGGTGAACCACCTTCTGACCGGCGGGCGAAGGCCTTCCGGACGGCGAAAGCAGGGACGGTTCATGGCGACTTTGTGCAAACCCTCGGTGTCGGTTCCCGAGTACGTGATCACGATGGAGGAGACGCTGGAGCTGGCGCGCTCCCGTCACGTGGACCACCCCAACCTGCCGCTGGCCCTCCGGCTGATCGAGAACACCGGTGTGCGCACCCGGCACATCGTGCAGCCCATCGAGGAGACCCTGAAGCACCCCGGGTTCGAGGACCGCAACAAGATCTACACGGCCGAGGCGAAGGCCCGGGTCCCGGCGGTGGTGCAGCGGGCGCTCGACGAGGCCGAGCTGCTCACCACCGACATCGACGTGATCATCTACGTCTCGTGCACGGGCTTCATGATGCCCTCGCTCACGGCCTGGCTGATCAACGAGATGGCCTTCGAGTCCACCACCCGGCAGATCCCCATCGCCCAGCTCGGCTGCGCGGCCGGCGGTGCGGCGATCAACCGGGCGCACGACTTCTGCACGGCGTACCCGGACGCCAACGCGCTCATCGTGGCCTGCGAGTTCTGCTCGCTGTGCTACCAGCCGACCGACCTCGGCATCGGCTCCCTGCTCTCCAACGGGCTCTTCGGCGACGGCATCGCCGCGGCCGTGGTGCGCGGGCAGGGCGGTACGGGCATGCAGCTCGAACGCAACGGGTCGTACCTGATCCCCAAGACCGAAGAGTGGATCATGTACGACGTCCGGGCCACCGGCTTCCACTTCCTGCTGGACAAGCGGGTGCCGGCCACCATGGAGCCCCTCGCTCCGGCGCTCCAGGACCTCGCGGAACTGCACGGCTGGGACGCGGCCGACCTGGACTTCTACATAGTCCACGCGGGCGGGCCGCGAATACTCGACGACCTCAGCAAGTTCCTGCAGGTCGACCCGCACGCGTTCCGGTTCAGCCGGGCCACCCTCACCGAGTACGGGAACATCGCCAGCGCCGTCGTCCTGGACGCGCTGCGCCGGCTCTTCGACGAGGGCGGCGCCGAACACCGGGCGCGCGGACTGCTCGCCGGGTTCGGTCCCGGTATCACCGCCGAGATGGCCCTGGGCCGCTGGCACAACGACAACCGAGAGACGGCTTGAGTACGGCATGGCTGAAGAGACGCTCACCGAGACCCTGCCCCCGGTCAGGCCGTGGCCGGCCCTCGACCTGACCGGAGTGGACTTCGACCCGGTCCTCACCAAGCTGATGCGGGAGGGTCCGGTCAACCGGATCAAGCTGCCCAACGGCGAGGGCTGGGCGTGGCTGGTCACCCGGCACGACGACGTGCGGATGGTCACCAACGACCCCCGGTTCAGCCGCGAGGCGGTGATGGACCAGCCGGTGACCCGGCTCGCCCCGCACTTCATCCCGGCCCGTGGCGCGGTCGGGTTCCTCGACCCGCCGGACCACACCCGGCTGCGGCGCTCGGTCGCCCCGGCTTTCACGGCGCGCGGGGTGGAGCGGGTGCGGGAGCAGTCCCGGCTGCTGCTCGACGAGTTGGTCGACGAGCTGCTCCAGGACGGACCGCCGGCCGATCTCACCGAGACCGTGCTGAGTCCGTTCCCGATCGCGGTGATCTGCGAGCTCATGGGCGTGCCGGCGGCCGACCGGCACGGCATGCACACCTGGACCCAGCTCATCCTGTCCTCCTCGCACGGCGCCGAGGTCAGCGAGCAGGCCAAGCAGGAGATGGGCGCCTACTTCGGCGACCTCATCGGCCTGCGGGAGGGCAGCGACGGCGAGGACGTCGCCTCGCTGCTCGGTGGAGCCGTGGGCCGGGAGGAGATCACGCTGGAGGAGGCGGTCGGGCTCGCGGTGCTGCTGCAGATCGGCGGCGAGGCGGTCACCAACAACAGCGGGCAGCTGTTCTATCTGCTGCTGACCCGCCCCGATCTCGTCGAACGGCTGCGCACCGAGCCGGAGTTGAGGCCCCAGGCCATCGACGAACTGCTGCGCTACATCCCGCACCGCAACGCGGTCGGGCTGTCCCGGATCGCCATGGAGGACGTGGAGATCAGAGGCGTACGGATGCGGGCGGGCGACCCGGTGTACGTGTCGTACCTGGCCGCAAACCGCGACCCGGACGTCTTCCCCGACCCGGAGAAGATCGACTTCTCGCGCAGCCCGAACCCGCAAGTCTCCTTCGGCTTCGGCCCGCACTTCTGTCCCGGCAACATGCTGGCCAGGATGGAGTCCGAGCTGCTGGTGGACGCGCTGCTCGAACGGTTGCCGGGGCTGCGGCTCGCGGTGCCGGCCGATCAAGTACCGTTCAAGAAGGGCGCGTTGATCCGTGGTCCCGAGGCACTGCCCGTGACGTGGTGAGGTGCCGATGACGGCGCCGGAGGGGCTGCTCGTGCCGCCGGGGCACGGCCGGATCGTACAGACACCCGCGCAGCACGTGACGTTCAAGGTGACCGGCTCGCACTCGCGGACGGCGTCCACCTTCGAGGTGGTCGTGCCGCCGGGGTTCGACGTCGGGGCCCATGTGCACACGCGCAGCGAGGAGTTGTTCTACGTACTCGAAGGCGAGCTGGACGTGCTCGCCTTCGAGCCACGCGTCCGGACCCCGGACAGCTGGCAGCGCTGGGAGTCGAGTTCGGGCACCCGGGTGGTACGGGCGACACCGGGCACGGTGATCGTCGTACCGCCCGGTTGTCCGCACGCGTTCGCCAACCCCACGGAGACGCCCGCGAAGATGTTCTTCCAGGCGTCTCCGCCGCCCGATCACGAGCGGTATTTCGAGGAGCTGTTGGAGATCCTCGGGGGTGGGGGACCGCCGGATCATGCGGCTATCGAGGAACTGCGGGCGCGGTACGACATCGAGCAGTTGACGCCCCTCAAGCACCGTTGACCCTTCGACGCGGGCGGTAATCGAGTTGTTCGGCGCCGAGCCGGTCGACTAGGAACAGTCCATGCTACGAGGAACCAAGATCGGGCTCCGGGCCCGGCACGAGTCGGATGTCCCGGTCCTGCACGCCGAGTTGTACGACGACGTAGCGACGAGATCGCGAGCGGACTCACGGCCCTGGCGCCCTGTCTCACCGGGCACCGAGGCCTCACCCTTCGCGGTCACCGAACCCGACGACGATGCCGCCCCCTTCGCCGTCGTCGCCCTCGACAACGACGAATTGGCGGGGGCCGCGGGGCTGTGGGGCATCGACACCCACAACAGGATCGCCCACCTGGGCCTCTCGCTGCGACCGGGGTTCCGTGGCCGCGGACTCGCCGTCGACATCGTCGAGGTGCTGTGCGCGTACGGCTTCACCGTCCGCGGACTGCACCGGCTGCAGTTGGAGACCCTGGCCGACAACACGGCGATGATCCGGGCCGCCTCCCGCGCCGGGTTCGTCCAGGAGGGGAGGCTCCGCCGTGCGGCGTGGGTCAACGGTGAGTTCGTCGACGAGGTGATCTTCGGTTTGCTCGCCGAGGACTGGAATCCCGGTGCGCACGAGCGCCCCTGAAGGGGCGCGGGGAACTGCGCGACCAGCCCCCACCGGGCCCGCACCCAAAACTCAACGAATCGGCATTCCCGACAACGTCCTCGCGATCACCAGCCGCTGAATCTCACTAGTGCCCTCGAAGATCGTGTAGATCGCCGCATCCCGGTGCATCCGCTCAACCGGATACTCACGGGTGTAACCGTTACCGCCGAGAATCTGGATCGCCTGCCCGGTGACCTTCTTCGCCGTCTCGCTGGCGAACAGCTTCGACATCGACCCCTCGGCCGCCGTGAACTGCTTGCCGTTGACCGCCATCCACGACGCGCGCCACACCAGCAACCGGGCCGCGTCGATGGACGTACGCATGTCGGCGATCTGGAAGGCGACACCCTGGTTGTCGATGATCGGCCGGCCGAACTGCTCGCGGGTCTTCGCGTAGTCGAGGGCGACCTCGTAGGCGGCGCGTGCCGTACCCACCGCCATGGCGCCGACCGCCGGTCGGGACGCCTCGAACGTGGCCATCGCCGCGTTCTTCACCCGCTCGCCGCCGCCCGCCTTGGCGCGCTCACGGGCGCGGGCGAGGCGCTCGTCCAGCTTCTCCTTGCCGCCCAGGAGGCAGGAACCGGGGACGCGGGCGTTGTCCAGGACGACCTCGGCGGTGTGCGAGGCGCGGATGCCGTGCTTCTTGAACTTCTGCCCCTGGGACAGACCCGGCGTGCCGGCCGGGACGATGAAGGAGGCATGGCCCTTGGAGCCGAGGTCCGCGTCGACGACCGCGACGACGACGTGGACGTTGGCGATACCGCCGTTGGTCGCCCAGGTCTTGGTGCCGTTGAGGATCCACTCGTCCTTGGCCTCGTCGTAGACGGCACGCGTGCGCATGGAGGCAACGTCGGAACCGGCGTCGGGCTCGGAGGAGCAGAAGGCGGCGACCTTGACGTCGTTGGCGTCGCCGTACATCTGGGGGATCCAGGTGCCGATCTGCTCCTCGGTGCCGTTGGCGAGGACGCCGACGGCGGCCAGGCCGGTGCCGACTATGGAGAGGGCTATGCCCGCGTCGCCCCAGAACAGTTCTTCCATGGCCATCGGGATGCCGAGGCCGGTGGGGTCGAAGTACTGCTGGGCGTAGAAGTCCAGGGAGTAGATGCCGACCTTCGCGGCCTCCTGGATGACCGGCCAGGGAGTCTCCTCACGCTCGTCCCATTCGGCGGCGGCGGGGCGGATGACATCGGCGGCGAAGCCGTGCAGCCAGTCCCGCACCTCCTTCTGTTCGTCGTTGAGTTCCATGGTGAACTCGGCCATGACTCCTCCAGCAGCGCACTAGCATGTTACTTGCGGTAACGACAGAGTCTGTTACCGGCGGGTAGGAAAAGTCAACTCCCGATGACCACTCGGCAGCCCGTTCGAGGTGTTGGGACCATTGAGTGTTAGTTTGCGCAGGCGTCACCGATTCAGCACGGGTGGGGAGAGATCATGGACACCACGCAGCGGACCGATCAACAGCGGTCCGCCGACCGCCGACGGCGAGAGCTGTTGGAGGCCGCGGACAGAGTGGTGCTGCGTGATGGTCCGCAGGCCTCGATGAACGCGATCGCCGCGGAAGCGGGTATTACGAAGCCGATTCTGTATCGGCACTTCGGGGACAAGGGTGGACTGTACGCCGCCCTCGCCAAGCGGCATACCGACGCCCTCTTGTCCTCGTTGCGGGCCGCGTTGGACGCACCCGCCGAGCGACGGGAGCGGGTCGAGTCGACGCTCGACACCTACCTCGCCGCGATCGAGGCACTGCCTCAGGTGTATCGGTTCCTGATGCATCCCGTGGAGGGCGGGCAGACCGCGGATCAGGGGTTCGACACGGGGAATCACTCTGTTCCGCTGCTCCGGCGTATGGGCGAGGAGTTGGCTCAGGTCATCGAGGAGCGGGTGGATCTCGGGCCCAACAGTCAGCAGTTGGCTCGGGTGTGGGGGCATGGGATTGTCGGGATGATGCACGCGGCGGGTGACTGGTGGCTGGGTGAACGGCCTTGCTCCCGGGCCGAGTTGGTGCGGAGTCTGGCTGATCTGTTGTGGGGGCGGTTGGCTGCCGCCGGGGACAAGGTTGGTGGGCCGGGGTTCTGACGGTCGTATTCAAAGTGCAGGTGCGTGGGGGCTGGTCGCGCAGTTCCCCGCGCCCCTAAGGGCATCACCCTCGCCGGTGCCAAGAGGCTCGGCCCGCCTGTCGCATCAAGCGTTTGTGGCGCCAGCCCGTCACGCGGTCCGCGTACACCCGGCCCTCCACGTGGTCGTACTCGTGCTGCAAGCACCGTGCGAACCAACCCGTGCCGTGCACGGTGACCGGCTCCCCGGTCGCCGT
>Ga0307511_10001149_pt1 | contig 28166 bp, 19 predicted proteins | sample 13_EM_MG_FD_200266 | JGI IMG/M metagenome (GOLD analysis project Ga0307511, IMG submission 200266) | Populus trichocarpa ectomycorrhiza microbial communities from riparian zone in the Pacific Northwest, United States - 13_EM | ecosystem: Host-associated > Plants > Roots > Unclassified | place...
TTCATCAACGTAAAACCCAAGTTTGGATAACCAATCTAATACCAAATCAAGAAAATGTTTAGTTTTAATACAAGAAAACTTATATAAGAAGTATTTAAAACCTTAAATCAAAGTTATTCCGCCCATGATTCAGATTATGAATTTAGTATATTAATCTGCATTAAGTTAGATGAACTAAAACAACTTTATTTCACTTTATTATTTTAAATAAAACGATATTGTTTTTTCTAAAAACAAAAAAAACATTTCAACTCTTACTAGATTTTTTTTGCAACTCGGCTAGAGTTAGGTGACAATATTGATCGAATTCTAGGTCTCATCAAAATAAATTATATCTAATAACAATCCTCAAACATGAATCACATCTCAATGGACATATAAGAAGCATAATTATTGAATTAAGCTCGGAGATTAATCTTAATAATTAACTCAAGTTAATTTAATTTTTTTTTAAAAAATTAAAATAATATTATTTTTTAAAAATATATATAAAAAAATTGATTTGATTTAACTAAAATTTCTAATGTGAATCAAAGTTTTTAGTTAGGTTACATTGAATAAATTCTTTTTCTATTTTTTATGTATATGTAGGCCTACCCGGCAGGCCCGTCTTGTTTAATAACTAGGAGAATAAGAAAAGACACAATCACAAAATGACAAATACCCACACATATTAAATTATTTTTTTACCATTAATTCCCTGTAGATTTTACCGCAATCATTAAATATTACTATTATTGCAACTCATCGCTTTCTTTCTGCTTTATTTTGTTTTTGTGTGCGAGAGAGCTTATGTTCTGCTTCTGTTCTTCAATCACCAGATAGATTCTCTCTTCACTCCAAAATTTCACCACAAAAAATATAAATGAAAATGGATAAATGAAAAAACCCATCTTTTATTTTTTGAGATCCAACAATGCCAATTTTTCTTTATCAAAATTAGGGATTTTTCCTCTCTTTTTTCCCCCCTCCAACCCTTCAATTCAATCTCTAAATTAGCCACAAAAACCTTACTTTCTCGTTCAATTCTCCATCCGGGTATTCTTAATTTAGTCTCCTGAATCCGATTTAGCTAAAAAGTTTCAATCTTTACACAGATCAGAGGTTGATGCTGTGTGAATGATTTTGTTGGTTTTTTGGGGGGGTTTTGTGGCCGTTTGATTTGTTGACTTTTGAGTTTGAATCATTGATGTAAAGAGGATAAGAGTGGTGGGATTTTGATTTGGTTAGTGTTTCATGCTTGCATGTAGAGAGTTGTGGAGTTTTGGTACTAAAGTTTAATCATTTTTGTTGATTAACATTAAGGGTTTTTGGGGTTTGATAATTTATAGTGTTGTTTTAAATTTCTCCTATTTGTTGAATTTTGCATGTATAAGCAATAAGGGGTCCTCTGCTAAATTGTAGAGGATCCCACGCTGGTGTTGGTTAGATTTTATAGTTTTTGTTGGGAACTGGGGAAATGAAAAATATAGGTATTTGAATTGTGGTTTCTCTTGGAGTGATTTTGCTAGAATTGGGATTTTGTTGATTGGTGGTGTGTCAAGTATTGAGTGTATTTATATAAATTATTTTTTGGACGGAAAATGTTTGGTTCTGGTTCCAGTACTGGCCATGATAATAGTGGAGTAATTCCGGTGCGCTTCGTCTGGCCTTATGGAGGGGGAGAAGTTTCTATCTTTGGTACCTTTACTAGGTAAGTTGCTAAATTGACCAGATTTTTGTGATGATCACCAAGAATATTATTCTTTTTGTGGTAGCGAATTTACAAATGGCTTTTAGTTCTGTTATTGATAATGTGTTCTATTTTCATAACTTTAAGGGTTTTTTGGTTTGTGTTTTGGTGTGACGTGGGTGTCTAATTGAGTTGTAATTTGGGCAGGTGGATTGATCTTTTACCCATGTCCCCGGTGGAGGGGTGCCCTAATGTATTTCAAATTGTTGTTAGCTTAGTGCCTGGATTGCATCAGGTATGTTAAACCAACTCAGTTAGTAAAGCATGTTTAACAGTTATGCCTGTGATGATGACTTTGTAGTTGGCATTTGTGGGAATCTTTTGTTGCATTATATAATTATGTAAGTTTTTAGGGTTGAAAGGAAAGTAACTTGAATTTATGTTAATCACTAATCAATGTGCTTATGCTATACAAAGATATTTTATAACTTTGTTAGTTATCTATAATAATTTACGAGCCTTTTGATCTCGTAAGCCATCAAAATTGAGTAATAGAAATGTAAGGCAATAAATTATTTTTAAAATGTAACAATGGAACATGGCAATGAAAGCTATAGTGGAGTTGGCCTTAGGCTATCACTCAGAAAGGAGCCATCTTTGAAGAGAATCATCCCAATGGAACGTAAATGATTCATGACTATGGAGTTTTCTCAGCATTTCCCTTCACAAGGTTAAGCTTTTGGGACATAATCCATTGGCTTTTACATTGACATCAAGATTATTGTCATAATAGAAAACTGAGCTTGTTCAAGTTTTTACGGCCACCAACATATGCATTCTGCATTAGCATGTGGTTTTTGACTGGCTCTATCTGTTGCTTTCTCAGAATGTTTTTAGACGATTAATCTGATTCGATTGACATCTCATATTCAAATTGCTCTCGATTTTAGAAGTCAGTTAAGTTAGTAATGTTATTTTTTTAGTCTTTTAAGAGATTGAATCTGCTTTAGGCTAAGCTAAGAAGGAACCATACAAACTACTGGCTTTCTGTAACCTTTGCAGGGTTTTCATTCTCCTTTTTAATATGTTAATGGTTGTAGGAATGAGATAGAATGTTAAAGTGCTCTCTGTTTGGTGCATCTATGTGTGCTATTTTTCCTAACTAATGTTCTCATCAACAATTAAGGAATGTGTATTTCTAACATCTCTGCTACCTTCAAAATCATTGTCATTTTTGCACACAGTTCAAGTTCCGTGTAGATGGACAATGGCGGGTTGATGAGCAGCTATCTTTTGTTGATGGGCCTTATGGGGTGGTAAATACTGTTGTCTTAACTAAGGATCCTCCACAAATTCTTAATTCCGAGACACCTGGGAGATCCAACATGGAGCTGGATGATGTTTCTGTTTGCCCGGTAAGATACATTTCAGCTTTGACATTAACAGTCGCTTTCAGACCAGTTTTTAAGCCCAGATACTTGGCTGTTGTATCTCATAGTGTGTGTTCTTATTTTCTAAGCACCATCCTCGTGGCAATGCTTGAGAGTAGCCATTTTTTCTTTGAATTTTAGCAGCTATTGCACCTTCTCAATCTTAGACCTCCGTTTATGTGCATCCATGTTGTGTTTCATCCGTGCTGTTGCATCTCTTGTTTGTTCTTCATAGACAAGATTCAATTCAGAATTGCATGTATGGATTATTTTTGTATTGCCTCAGGGGAATGTAAACATATCAGTAGGGAGGCCCAAAGTAGATAAAATGAGGCAGATGAATCATCTTAAATAAAGAAACAGCAACTGTTACCCCCCTTGTTTCTTTTTCAGCCCTCCTTGTTTTTTTTAGCTGAAAAGACTTCTTTAAACTTCCTTTCTGGGGTTATTACAAGAGAAAAATAGGTTGGAGCTGGAAATGGAGCATAATAGCAAATTTGTGAATTGAGAATATTTTAACCTGGGGGAAAGGACCAAATGGCAAATTTGGGAATGAGTATGACATTGAGCTGCTTAAGTTTGTTCATCTCTTGAAATCATGAAACAGAAAAGGCGACGAATCTTGTTGAGATTATTAATTATTTTATGCTAGATGCTTCCTGTGTATTCCTTTGGGGCAGAGTTGGTCACTCTGTTAGTTCGTACTTTACAGGAAGTAATCCAAGGGATATCAGCAACTGAGTTGGAGGTCTCTCGTCATCGTATTTCTGCTTTCTTGTCCACACATACTGCATACGAGCTGCTTCCAGAGTCAGGCAAGGTTTGAATGCTTTACCTTCTTCAGGAACTAATTGTACTCTCATTCTCTATGTTTTCAACCATAACCAGGAGGTTCATCTGTTCCTTGTTCTGTCTTACTTTTCAGGTTATTGCCTTGGATGTTACTCTACCTGTGAAGCAAGCCTTTCATATTCTCTATGAACAGGTGAATCTCCACTATGCATGCAAACACGGACAGACATAAGCTGAAAACATGCAGCAAGTTAATGTTCTTGCTAACGAATGTGAAACTAATCCTTTGTACCTAGGCATATTGTATAACTTATTTTTCTATTTTATAATGATTTCTGGAACTATTGGCCCTATGGGATTTTCTGTCAATTCAATATGCTACTGCTACATTTATAGTAGTTGAATATTAGCTCAGATTTCTCTTGCTGACTTGAGCCAATTTTAGGGCATCCCTATGGCTCCTCTCTGGGACTTTTGCAAGGGCCAGTTTGTTGGAGTGCTTACTGCATTGGACTTCATCTTGATTCTGAGGGAGGTGTGTATTTTGGCACTTCTTTTCCAATGCTAATATGATCCATGATGATTTTAAGTGAAATTGCAATATACTGAAGACAAAAAATGCTGTACGTAGATAAGGGACTAGACTGATAACTTAATTAAGTCTGCGTTCCCTCTAGGGCTTATGGTTGTTATATAAATACCAAAAATAAACACTTAGGATTGGAAGATACAATTCGCAGGAAAAACAGGAACTGCTAGTGCTATTTTCTTCTTTAGCTGCATAGTCTGTTTTAGTGCTGATTAGATTCATCATGAGTTTTGGCAAATGAATTGCTGTACATTTTCTTATCAATTACAAGAAACCTATTTTTGTTTTGCTAAGAGAAATAACTGAAGAAATTGAATTTTGACTTGGCTGCCTGCGAAAACTCTCCAAGAAATCAAGTCATTTGCATTACAATCCCACACTACTAAGCAATCGTAACATAGGCTTTAAAGAAAAATGGTTACATTTACATGCTTATTAGTTTTCTGATGTCTTCATTTCGTGCATGATCACTAAAGTCTGTCTTGTGTTTTCAATTGCATGTTTTCAAAGGTATCACAAAATATGTGCATTCATTTTAAATTAAGGATCTGTCTTTGTAATTGTTGTTAATCTACTTGTGTTTTTACCTTTGTCTTTGTAAGAAATGAAGGACTAGTTAAGTTCCTAGAGTGTATGTACTTGTGCTCTTACATTTCTACATGTCTTCAATTGCATGTTTTCAAAGGTATCACAAAACATGTGCATTCATGTGGATGTACACAAGCACATGCAGGCATTGTAAATTAAGGACGTTGTCTTTGGATGTATTGTTAATGTGCTTATTCTTTTACATTTGTCTATGTACGAAATGAAGGACTAGTTAAGTTCCTAGAGTATATTTAACTGTTTTGCTATTGTACATGTTTGGCATTTGTGTCTCTCAGTTGTTTAACATTTATGAACCTCGCAATTTCAGCTTGGAACTCATGGATCTAATCTGACGGAGGAAGAATTAGAGACACATACTATATCTGCTTGGAAGGAAGGAAAAATGCATCTCAACAGACAGATTGATGGTAGTGGGAGAGCATACTCTAAACATCTGATCCATGTTAGTGTTTCTTCTGATGCCTTGCTAAGATTCTTTAGAATCCAAAATAATCTCCCAGCCATTATTTGTCATTTATTTGAGTATCTTACATGTTGGGCTTTTCATGTATGATTGTATATCTTGCTCTTATGGGCACAATCATCTCTAAACTTAGGATGGTAGAATGACAAACACACTTAGGGAAACGGTTGCTTGGAAAATAATTTTTGTTTTCAATGTTGAATTCTTTTAGCACCTTACTTGGTTCCATATGGTCTGCAACAGCAAATGGGTTGAAATGCTCCTTTTAGATTAGGGCAATGCTGCTTGAAGTCACCTGTATTGAATTTTGTGAATCAGATGGTGCAAATGAGCTGCTTCAGATGTAGAACCATTTCTCTAGTTTTATTGATTTCTTATTCTGGTGTTGCAATCTGCTATGTCAGTAATTATTATCCACCACTTGTTTAATATGCAGGCAGGGCCATATGATTCGATGAAAGATGTTTCTTTGAAAATTTTGCAAAACAGCGTATCAACAGTTCCCATTATTCATTCTGCTTCTCAGGATGGCTCATTTCCGCAGCTACTTCATCTTGCTTCCCTGTCTGGAATACTAAAATGTAAGCTTTCTTGGTTTGATGCTTGAGGATGTATAACTTGTTGCTAACACATGGACCTAATTGTCAGGTATATGCAGGTATTTCAGACATTCTGCTGGCTCCTTACCCATTCTTCAACAGCCAATTTGTTCAATTCCTTTGGGTACATGGGTTCCAAAAATTGGGGAACCAAACAGACGGCCATTTGCAATGTTGAGACCAAATGCTTCTCTCGGTGCTGCTCTGTCTTTGTTGGCTCAAGGTAATTCACACGTCAAAAGATTACCACAAGCTACAACTGTCCTCTTCTATCTGTTTCTGAGTGTGCATATTGCTGATTGATCTTCTTTAACCTCTCCTAACCTTGTGCTATAATACCTTCCTGATACAGCCAATGTCAGTTCAATACCAATTGTAAATGATAATGATTCACTGCTGGATGTATATTCTCGAAGGTAACTTGTGCATCTGTGAGTGCATGTGCTTGCATGTTTTGGATCTTTGTTATTGTTGAATTGCAGGTTAAGCCAACTGTGACTTAAGTTTGTTGTTTCCTTGACAGTGATATCACTGCTTTGGCAAAAGATAAAGCCTATGCACAAATTCATCTCGATGAAATAAGTATTCATCAGGTAATTAGTTTTGATTACTTTGTGCTCTATTTACATGCAGTTGTATGCACATTCTTGCAATGGTCTGAACCAATCCGCAGCCTCTGTACATGAATCTCCATTTGTGAAACAATAAATACCTTCAACTAAATCAGGAGAAGATAAATGACTGGAAGTGATAAAGTAAACTGCATTTTTGAATAAAACATGCATGGCATGAACCTACTGTATTGATCTGCTCTTTCATACCCTTTTAGGCTCTGCAATTGGGTCAGAATGCAAATTCTTCAAATGCATTCTACAATGGACAGAGATGTCAGATGTGTTTGCGGACTGATTCTCTACACAAAGTGATGGAGCGTTTGGCAAATCCCGGTACTCTTACAGCAATATGATTTTTTTTTCTACATCAACTTTTCACCATAAGTAGTTCTGACCTCGGGGTCTGGACTAGTAACACGTTTTCTAATTGCTTTGTTGCGTGGTCTTTTCAGGGGTTAGGAGGCTTTTGATTGTGGAAGCTGGCAGCAAGCGTGTAGAAGGGGTTATCTCACTGAGTGATGTCTTCAGGTTCCTGCTGGGGATATAGCTTAGATGTTAAGCAATTTGCATGCTGTGGTGACATTGGAGAGGACCAGTCTTCACTCATTGTTCTCTTAGGTTGGAAGGGCCCCATGATTCTGACCCCCACACTTTTTCTTTTTTAGGATAGGAAATTCAAAGAGCAAAAAAGAATTTGTAAATTGTGAGTCTTCCATTTCTCCCCCATTTAACCTAAATTGTTATAAAGTCAAATCATGCCGATGGACAAAACGCCATGTTTATTATTGCCAACAGAAAATGAGGTTCAAAGTGCATTGAACTGCCTATGGCAACCCATGCTGTTGGTAGAATGTTGGTGATTGATTCAATTTCAGTTTCTGATCTCAGCTTCTTGATTCTAGCATAGTTTTGCTCTCATGCTTGCCTGTCTTTCATGTTATTTTGCTTCAAAAATCTGGCATAAAATGGCTCCAAATTAAAAAAATCCAAAAAACCCCATCAATTGATTCTTCTCCATGGAATTCAATCTCTAATCTGTCAGCATAGTCGCTCTCGAATCTGGCACATTGCATAACTAGCCATTCTCATCACCAACAAAACTTGCATCAACTTTCTTAAACTCATCATACTTGTGTACTTGAAATCGTGACATTAGGTCAAGAGACTTGTCTTCAACACATAACCCTCAATGGAACTTTCGCTAGTTCTCCAATTATTCAGGAGAAAAAAATATGAAATCTCAACATCTGAATAAATGGGCCGAGTGATGAGATTTATGATCTTAGTAATCATGACCTTTAACCACAATGGCACACAAATATGGCTGTTTTAAATTGGAATTGAGGAACAATTCTAGTTTGGGGATGGAGAGAGAGGTGTAATGGGACCCAAAGGAGGGGCTAGGGTCAAGTAGGACAGTTTTTCCACAAGCAGAAGCTGTAGCAGCGATAGTGCATTGTGGTAAACTAGTGCCCATGGCAATCAGGTCAAAGGTGGTTGCTTCAATTCGTGGGTAGAGTGCCCAACTCACCCATGGAAGCACATGAGAGGGACAGTAGATTAGCTGCCGCAAATAAGCAATCGAGTAGCTCCAAATCACATGGAAACAAGAAAAATCAGTCTTATCAAGTACCATCAACAATGAAGTTTTTCCACCTTTCTTTTTCAGCTTGTTTGGAACATAAAAAATTGTTGCAAGTGAAACTCTATCTAGCCATTTTTCTTGTTTGGAAAAGTTTGAAGTTAAAAATTCAATTGTATAATCTCAGCTTAAAACACAAGAATTCTATAGGATCACTCAAAATTGGTTCATTAGATCACACTCTTGTACTTTTATGAACAAATAAATTGAAATTCAAACCATTTCCAAAGGATGAGCAAGAACTTGTCAAAAGCAAACTACACAAATCTCTCAAATCATAACTAGACACTCAATTTCCTAAACGAAAGCACCCACTTAAGTATCATCAGTGCATCTTCAAGTAGTCTGATGCTATAAAAAAAAATCCTGACCAATGAACAGAATTGGAGTAATTAAAAAGCTCTAGAACCTGAAAAACTACAATGTCCTCTCTTTTGTCAACATTGAAACAAAAACAAACACATATACACAAAGCAACATTGAATGGATTTCAAGTTCATGGAATGCTGCACATCTTGGATTCACAAAACAATGTCATTTCGGTGGTATGACATCTTTGGCCAATTACAGTTTGCCAAATATCCTTCCTTATCTATCACCAGCCTAGTTCCCACTTGGGCAGATAGAGTGAATTGAATGAAGCAGCAGAACAAAAATTGTTTATATTATCTTCGCATGATTCTCTTTTTACTAGTTGGCTTGGCTTTTCAGACAACAAAAGCTGAACAATCATAAACAGATAGCAAAATATGTAAATTGTCTTTTTTTTTATTTCTTTCTTTCTTTTTTGTGTATACATATTTTCATGTTATTTTGTGCTGTCTCCTGCCCTTCTTTTCTGTTAGGTGCTTGGCTTATCCACTGATAAAATCCTAACAAAAAATTTTTCAAATTTGAAGGTCTTTAGAATGAATATGACATCACGATAATGAAAAATACCTGTACTCGGGTTAGCACCTGTTGGCCAGATTTTCACTTTCCTGTAGTCAAAGTGCTGTGTTAAAGGGCTGTGCATTGGCCACCACAAATTAAATCTCAAGGCAGGCTGTGCATGATATGATGTCTATGGATCAAAGAACAAAGATAACGAGCAAACTAATAATTGTTGAAATCAACATATTTCCACTGATACAGATTCACTTGTCATGTTTACAAAGAAGTATTTTAACTCTTATCATCAAGTTTTCATGTAACAGTGATCTCTCTGATGAGTTTTTTCATGTTTTACAACAAATAGTTGCTTGAAAAGCCAAGCATCTCTGAATTTTTGAAGTTCACAAAACAGGAAACGTGTGTGGTAGCATCACATTTGTTTTCCCCTCAACTGCTTTAACAAATATGCATAGAGCTTCATAAACCACTCGATGCAACCACAACAACCATGCACCAGGTGCATAACGCCCAGATAATTGCTGGCAGAGATAGGGAAGTGATTGAATACAGCAGCATAATTAGCAAACTGATCCAGTCCAGCATTATATCTAGGTCTCTAGAGTGAGTTCAATATCATCCTCGGAATTCTCAGGTGGAGTTGTCTCTGGGAATTTTTCTTCATTTGGATACATCTCCTGAAAGAGCTGTCAAGTAGAAGCACTAGTATTGAATTCTCAGTCGGCCAAAAAGAATGAAAAACTCTTGAGTATACAATGTGATCTAGTAAGCATGCATATTGGCTTGTGGTTGTTGAATCACTGACATTCATTTTCCTATTTAACAACTTGTTGGATGGGACATAAAAGAGAAAACAGGAATACACTCAAGTGATATACAGAAATTAGGCGTTTAGGATAATGGAACCTGAAGCATCATAAATGTTAAATAAAGGATAACATACCTTCAAAGCTGCATCTAATATATCGTTGTAATTCAGATTTCCATCGGGCATGGGAGCAAAGTTGATAGAATCAAATTGACCCTGAAACAAAAGAGATGGCATACCAATATCAACCTAAATGCATGCACATCTATATACCTAACTTTCCAAAAAAATTACACATCCAGCACCATGTTTCGTGTTCAAACAGTAAAAAATCAATCTATCATGCACCAGTTCTGAGTTTCACTAAATCTGAGCAACAATAGTTATAAAGTATCAGATTTTTTAAATCCAGTACACCTGACAGCCATTTCAGAGCAAAAGGAAGCATTGCTTAGACTGCTACTAAACTGGGAGGTCAAAAAAAAAAAAAACAGCAACAACAACCACGCGACATATTTACTCAAGCAACATTTAATAAAAGAAAGTCAATCCAACTCAAGGTCATAGATTTACAGGAATTGAAGCAAGCAAGAGTTAATATAACCTATTGAAACCATTAAAGCACAACCATTCATTCAGCTTAAAAATGATCATAGGATCTAGTTAAGAAAGTTCAAATGAATCGAGGCTGGTCTCTAATGTGAGTTGGGGATTGATTTGACTGATGACACTAGCAGAAAAAAGAAAGATGAAGCAGGAGATCATTGAGCAACAGCTCATAGTTGAACTAAAGGGACTCAAGTGACCTGCTGAAACAACTTTGATGGGCTCCAACTACCCAAAACAAGTACAGGAAGAAGAAAATAGAGGCAGCTGGAACATGCAAGGAAGAAATTCAATAAAATCTAGAGAATAAATTGAAGGGAGGGAGGTAGATTCAAGAGAGGAAGAAGAGGGGAACACCAGGGCAGCAGCCATCAGGTTCTAAAACTCCAGATAGGCAGGCACGTGACAAAAGAGAAGTAACCTTAAGCGTTTATGATGAGGCACCCTAAGTATTAAGCCCCACATGTGAACTTAGTGTAAGATTAACTTGAAACTACCAACACATAAGATAAAACTAAACCGCAAGTTCTAAACATGAGTTCTAATAACCCCCACAGGTGTGCATGAGCACGTGCGGGCGCGTGTGTGCACACGTGAGATGCTAATAGTAAGAGACAAAAGTTCAAGACATGAAGCACCGTAGACATCTCCTGAATATACAACCCGCTCCAAATGACACTGGGTTTCTCTTCAGTATTCTCACTCTGAACTGTGGAACTGCTTTCAGAATTTACAGAATCAGGAAAAGTCAGAAGGGCATTCATAGCTGCATTTAGTAACCTCTTCCCTTGAATGGCATCATCACACAAAGCTGAAAGATAGAGCACAAACCTGAAACAAATAATCAGAGAAATTGTTAACTCAAGGATCCCATATTCTTTTGAGAGGCAGGGGGTTACTGTACTATGAGAAGTAGTAGTTCTCAATGAATGAAAAAGACGTCCATTATTATCACCTTAATGATGCTACGGGTGTGGAAACATTTTGAAGAACAAAACCATAAATAATTAGATGTCTATCTCCTTGTAATGGTTTTCATCCCAAGCTGTCACGGTTAATGTATGTATTTCTAAATGTACTAGTTATTTGGAACTCTCTCCAAAAGAGTCAATATAAATCCAGGAATGGGGTGAGCAAGGACAAGGTCTCCCTAATATTTTTCATGTTGATCTTGCATGATTACTCATGTTACAAATGCAGTCCTAACAGGTAGTCAGCAGTAGAATCAGAAGTCAAGGAAAGTAAAAACATAAAAGAAAGTGGCTGGTGGTAACTCACATGCCCAAAGGACAAACAGCCAAGTTGCCACTTATTTGGAGAGCTCGAATTGATGTAATCTGCTCAGGGTACAGGGCTAGACAAAAGGGATAAAAAGTTTGAACCGTATGATTCCTATAAACTCAATAAGGAACAGAAATGAAACTATATGCTGATCTTACATCGAGGGGGGTATACAACCAGAAGATTTGATGTATCTGGCTTCAAGGAATTTCGTGTGATGCATATCCCTCTGGCCACCTTCCCTTTAACATCTCTGGTGCTCAAAAAGTTAAAACTTTCATGCAGAAGATCCGATGGAGAGGCTGATGGTGAGGCAAGTGTAAAGGATGGATCCAGAACCAGCTTCTGGCTAAATATGTCCTGGCCAGAAGCCAATCGAACACCTTTGTAACTCCCACTATCCTGGAAAAAAAAGTGAAGGATAATTCATTTGCCCTAACAGGTGACTATATCATTTTATGCTGTCCATGTATTAAACGAATTATAGGCATATTTTAGCACCTTTTCCATAAGTAACGCAGTCACTGGCATTCGCAGAACCTGTATGACAGAAGTCTCGAAAGCAGGTGAGCATGTTAGCTTCACAAAGCAACAACTGTTTTTGTCCACTTTATAACGAAGTTCTATAGTATAATAGGTAAACATTATTTGCAATTTTTTTATGTTCCCGCAAAATATAAGGAAAAAATAGCACAAGTACACCTGTGACCATTCTTGTGAAAATCAAATAACACCCAAGTATCTAAAGCAGCAGAGCAGATCAAACAGTGTCAATCACATTTAGGAACAAGTTATTTACACAACACATGCAGAAAAGCAAATATATCACATTTAACTATTAACCAAAAATGATAGTTCATATTTCACCAAGAGAAAGAAGCCACAGTTTCTTTCAGTGAACTTACGTAAATGCAACCTTTGACAGCAGAGCGGCGGCTAAAGGCTTGTGGCAGTTCCCCTTGACCATAAATGGGATAAATTAGGGCCCCGGAAGCATTTGTAAACCTGAAAGGAGTAAGAATTATAAACAACAAACTTAAAGCAAATCGATGTAAATTGCTTAACTAATACAACATTCCAAGCCATAAATCAAGGTTAGATTTTTAGTTGCCAGTACAGAACTAGAACTCAACATTTTTTCTCTCTTTATCTGCTCCTACCCTACACTTTCTGTGGTGTTCAATACTGGAAGGAAAAATAATATAATCTTGTAGTTAACGCAATATGTGTTTCTGATCAAGATATCATACAAGTCGCGAGTGCAGCTCTATAGCACCCACCCAAATTTTAAACCAGAGAATAACTGCTTAACTATAAAAGAATTAACCTCCCAACTGATGACTGGTATAGAGCCAAACGATCTATTCCATCTTTAGTCTTGAGCAAATTTTGGCAAACCCCCATGTCATCTTGATCATAATCTGCCATAGCTATAGCATACAGAATAATCCTGCAGACAAGCAGAGATAACCAAAATCCAGTAAACTTTAGACCAAACAGGGAAACAAAACGCACAAATAACAAATATACTCTTGCTAACTGATAGAGAAAGGCAACAGCAGTCTGTACGATCTAATCTTTGGAGGCAACCGCATTTTTGACAAGTACTCAACAAATGGCCTCTCCAAATCCTCATCTGAAATCTTCGTCTTACCTTCCTCTTCATCATTCCCATTCCCAATCCCATCATTACCAGAAGAACCCGCCGCCACTGTGGCATCCAAGTGCCCTTGCACCAGCTTGAAAAACCTCATCAACTGATTCTTTTCCATCAGAGTCAAACTCTTATCCTTAAATATGGCAGCTCTGGAATCTGGCACATTCCATAACTTTCCATTCTCATCACCAACAAAACTGGCATCAATACTCTTGAACTCCACATAATTACTTGCTCCAGATTTTAACATAAGATCAATTGACTTGTCGGCGCAAAATAACACCCTTGGTCCACATAAGTCCAAATTGAACTTCCGTAAGTTTTCTTCCAATAGTTCAGGATAAAAACAGGAAATCTCAACATCTGAATATACCGGCTGAGTGGTGAGATTTACAATCGAGTAATCAAGGCTGTCAGTTGTGGTTGAGGTGGAAGATGGTGGTGAGGAAGCTGTAGAATTGGAAATAAGGAAAGATGTGAGTTCCGGGACCGAGAGAGAGGAGTAATGGGACCCATAGAATGGGTTAGTGTCAAGGTGAAGGACAGTTTTTCCAGAAGCAGAAGCTGCAGCAGCAACAATGCATTCTGCTAAACCAGTGCCCACAGCAATCAGGTCGAAGGTAGTTGGTTCAATTTGCGGATATGGTGGGGGCTCACCCATGGTCGCACTGGAGAGGAACAGTAGATTTACTGCTGTAAGTGAACAAGTGAGTAGCTAAAAATCACCTGGCACAAGAAGCAAGAGAAAAAAAAAAAAAAAGTGTAATCAAGGATGATCAAGAAGTGAAGTTTTTGCACTTTCTTTTAATATTTGCACACCAGCAAAAATGACGTGGAATTACCTGTACATCTACAAGATCTGGGGTTTTTGTTCTAAAAGATCTGAGGTATTTTTACGGTGCTTCAGTGTTCATATTCATGTGCTTATAAATATTTTTTGACGTATACACGAATTTATAAATATTTTTTTAAAAAAAAAGAATTAAAAAATAACATTAATGCGTTTTCGGTGAAGTTAGCATCAATTTTTTTTTTCATTGCGCTTGGATTTTAACAATTAGTTCAACATATTTTCTAGTTTTTAGGAATTAATATATACCTAAAGTGATATTTTTAATCTAAAAGTAAATTTAAATAAGTTGACATGTTTTCTTCAAGTTAGTATCATATTTTAAAAACTTGAATTTCAAGTCAAAATTAATAAGTCTCCTTAGAGCAGGGACTAACACAGGATAAGCTTAGTATTATGTTGAATTTTTTATTTTTTAAAAAGTTAATAATAAAAAAGAGTTGGGAAATAATAAAAAAAATAGTAACATGTAACTAGAAATTTCAAGAATTTTTTTTAAAAAAAATCCGTTAAAATTTCAGCAGAGTTTCTTTGAGGTTTCAAATTATCGACAATATTATATTTACATTTTCTATGTCATTTCACATCCCGATCCAATCATCCTGAATCTCAACCAAATTCATCATCATCAACATAAAACGTCTTATTCAATAATATTATAAAATTCAAGTTCACAAAAAAAAAAAACAATGCATAATTCCATTGCTATATATTATCATTGCATAAACTATATCATGTGTAACAATATTATATAATGAAATTCAAGTGAAAGATTCAATTTCAACTATAAACATGCATGATTAAAGTAGATATTTAGAATTACATCATTAGATTAAAGTCATACATCCGAATTTACATATCAATATTACTTTTTAAGTTTAGAAAATAATTGTCTTTAATAACAACATAATTACAAAGCAAAAAATACCTAAACTAATATCACTCCTGACGTGACCTCAATGGACCTGAAAATAACAAATAAAATGTACATATAAATATAAAAGATAACAACAACAATAATAATAATGATAGGTAATAATTTTCAAGATATTTCTTTTGACACATAAAATTTAAACATAGATTTCTTTACAATATGCATTTTTCATCTTGAAAATCACAACAAGAATAAAATGATTTTGAACGTCATCTTTTTATGGATCAATCTTCATTTGATATCAAGATATTATTCTATCGATATCATTAACATATCTCATTCTTTTGGAATAATTAATTAACAACTCTTATCGTATTTTCTGGAAGTTAATTGTTGATATTAATAAATTTCTTTAATATGATTAGTCTTTTTTGACCGGGTTACACTGAAAAATTCAGCTTGAAAGTGATTACATATTAGTGAGGACAGTAACATGGATTGAGGGGTCTCTAGCCTGAGACGAGGGATTGACGTGGCCGATTATGGTGATAGAAAAATGAAAATGAAGAGCTTCATCTACATTTTACCACAGCTTCTGAGAAAACATTCCTTGGACTCTAACTAACAAAGACAAGGTACGAGGGAAAAAGTTGATCGGATGGGAAATTTATCAATGGAAGAATCTAGCATTCATCATTACGGTATGCAGATCTCTTAACAGAAGACTAATTATTTTGAACCTTGTTTAGCTCGACCGGCCTTGCCGATTGAATCAAAGCCTAGCCTTAGATTTTATTTTAAACCTGTTTGAAAGTTAACCTTTGTAAACACAAACTGACAGACCAAACGGGATAACCCAATTTCAAGAATAGTTTTTATTTTTTTTCCAAAACATCATTATAAAGCTGACCTGACGTATGATGAAAAACAGTACTGTTGGCCGTAATTATAAGGCCGGCTTTGCAAGAAAACTACGTTGCTGCAAGCCTTATCATTCAAATTACTTGATCTCCCTATAATTATGAGACGGTGCAGTTCATTATGTGGCAGGCAGTCCATGCACAAACCACCATGTAGGATGTGTTCTACCAGTGGATCATGAGAAGGAGAACAAATTCTCAAGAAAATATTCTGCATTAAACAGCAATTCTAGAAACAATTTCTATTCTCTTTGATCGAATGAAACAAAATGGATAAAAAAAAAAAAAACAAAATTTCCTCATTGAAGATGACATCATTCTAGTTAAGCGGGGGAATAATTAGATAGATAAATAGAGGGGGGGAAGAACTACACTAGCTTGTAGAAATATTATTAACTCATGATTAATGATCACTATTAGCAGTAACCTAAAAAAATTTAATGCTGAATGGGGGTTAGTGGATCCTGGGAAATGAAGCTGAAACCAAGATTCCAACAGCATATATACAAGGGGTTGATGGTAGGGTACAGTAGAGCGCAGCAGTTTCATGTTGGTATTAGAGCCAGTATTTGCGTCTTTATTCTTCCCATGCACATTTGTATCTCTCTATATATTGGCAGATTTTGTGGACAGCATGGATGCAAGCTAGTAACAGCAGAATCAATTATCTGGGCCACATCAGATGGGGGATACTGTCGTTCAGTGCATGTCTGCGTATTATTAAAACATGATGAGCATGATATTATAGGAAATCAACGGGAGTGAACATTTTCCATCCAAGAGAGAGCACGGTGGTACAAAATGTCCAAGTTACCTGTATCATGAGCAAAGCAGCGACACATGATGATATGAGCTCTGAAGGAATTGCTGTCTCAATTTTTTCAGAATCATTTGATTGAGGCCCAGATACATTGCAGTTAACCTGAGGCTCTGGTGTGCTGGGAATCAACTGATTTTGAAGGCCTAAACCGGTATTGGCCTCCTCCTGGGACCTGATCATTTGTGCCCTAGATTCTGATCCCAAATGACTTCTATCCATAGAATCTAATGCCTCTCCGATTCTCGCAAAGGCATCTTCCCCTTCTTTCATGGATGAAATTGCCTGCAATAGTTATTGCATCACTAAGTGATAACTAGATAATGGATGCATGCCTCTGGTTAATTCTATAATGAAGAGAACATCAAGCTAGATATATTACTAGCAACCAGCAGATATAAGACAATGAACCTCCAGATAAGTATCTAAGAGGACTTGAACATGAGTTCGCTCAAAATTTAATATATTTTTTTTAAAAAAAGTTCCCAACAGGCCCAACTTAGGAATTGCTGAGTTCCATCTAATGGGTTGCGTAACAGGCTCAGTCTGCAGCACCAATCACCAACGAGTATATAATGAGTTGCAGAGAAATGGAAGAACCATCAATCTTATATTGATATAATGTATGAGAACCACAGAATTTTGTTTTCAAGATTAAATGGATGGTCATGATTAAGGGATCATAGAACCACTTTCATCAGTAATAGCAGAATTAAAAAATGATTACATTCAGAATTTCTGCAAACACATTTCAGATCGGTGTGCAGGCATGGAAGAGTGAGGAGAGCAAGAAGACTGAATGTGAATACCTGGACAGCAGCATCTACCATAATATGTGCCTTTAATCTCAACCCTCTAACAATCTCGAGAACAGCAGATCCTGAATCTTGAGAAACACAAGAACTTTGCGGTCTTAGCATACCAGAGAAACAGGAATTGGCTGGAGGTTTCAGCCAAGCAGGCACATTGAGTAAAGCAGAAGAGGCCTGTCAGATATATAAAGTGATTAGAGGTTGAAGCAAGATTGCAGCACATAAATCTGAAAGTGAACATGCAAATCATATACAGCGTGAGTGCAAATATAAGCAAGGCACATGACTGGCCACTGGCTTCCTTTAGTTGTACAAGTACTGTGCCCAAGTGCTTCTTGAAAGGTTCAGAATCTTTTAAAGAGTTATCTCCATTTTTTGGGTTTTCCATTACATCATTATTTGTGTTTTTAAGCAACACCAACCACAATTCCTATAATTATAAAACAGGGGAAAATATGGTCACAAACTTGATGCAAATCCAAGGCAACTCCATTTGTATACAAGATCATGAAGAAGTACGGTGTTGAATCAAGTATTAAGGATAAAAATGCTAGCACTGCAAAAGCCAGGAGACCAAAATGGTGAGTGCACATTATGATTTTATGTTGTGCTCTTCCAAAGGAAATGCCTAGCCAGCTTAATCGGTGGTGTGTAATTTACAATCCAAATCCCAAAAGACAATAATGAGGACAGTCTGAAAATGGAAGGAACATTGAGCCAAAACCGGAAGTGTTGCAGAATTAAATCATAGACCAAAGAAAAACAAATCCTCCCTGTAAAATGGCAGACAGTGACAACCATCTGTGCCATAACTGAGCATCACAAGTATTGCAGGTTGTTCAACTGAATATAGCAGGTTGCATATAGCTGCATCTTGTACCTTTTTATCAAGAGCACAATTCAGCTCAGACAGAGCTCGAATATCATATTCCTTCAGTTGGATCTGTGATACCCTAGAAGGTTGACCACAGGCTCCTTGTGCATTGACAATGTCAGTGGATGTTGCCTTGGCAAGAAGGTTGGCATGGTTTGCCTCAACCTGAATAAAAGTAATCATATTGCTTGAAAATAACAAATTTTGTAATACCGTTATTCTGAAGTTTAATGGATAGCTATTCTTACTTGTGCCTGCTTCATCAAAGCATTCATGGGACTCTGTGCATTCCTTAGTTTTTCAATTGCAGTGAACTCTCCGATGCTTGACTTCCCATTCACTGGCAGTTCCTTGGGCAGAACAGAGGTTTTCTGTCTCCTAAGAGCTTCTGGCATGTTATCCAGCGGATTTGAAGGCATGCAATCTATATCCTACAGTAAAATATTTATTGTCATTGTTCTGAAGTAGGAGAGATGACTGTGCTAGTTTTTAAAGGAAAAAAATAAATGGAGGAGATGTCTATTCCTAGAATAAATTCTGCAGAAAATATATTTCCTTCTCAACATGACTTGGGAACAAAATGGATGAATCATTAGCGACTGAATCATGAGAGGAAAAGTAGAAGAAAGGCACAAGTTGGAAACAAAACAATAGCAAAATTCAAATAAATTCTTAAGAAGAAATTTTACTTAACTAAACAAGACTGTTTGGAGACAGTTCATTAACAATTAGGACATGAAATTTGCTAAATTACACTTCCCAAAAAAATAAAAGTAATTTAATAGCTCTTAACTGCCTAACAATTACAAATAGCTTATAGAAGCACAAAAGCTCAAACATCAGGAGGATTAAAGACCATGAAAGCTTTATAATCCCAGCCAATAAATCATAAGTACTAACCAGAAATTGAGTAACCAATGACTTGCAGCAGAACCAGTATGACCCATGTTACAGGCTACAACCACTCATCTTTGTAGTCAATAAGACTCTTGGCATTACAGCAAACTACTATGAAAATTGATCATTTTTCACTTCATAAACTAGGATGTCGTAAGGTTTCTGGGGCACAATTCATAGAGGGCAAACAAATTGATTGCTGCTTGTTATTTTACAAACCAATGAACTATGAGCATAACATTTGAAGCCAATTTCTGAATCAGCACAGCATAAGTAAATTCTACCAAAACTTAATAGAATATTCAAGTCTTTCACATTGTTCCAACTTCCAAAAGATATTTTCAAATGCAAACTATTTATGCCACTGAAAAAAGCAAAACACAAATAACAAAATCTGAAAAACTGTAAACAACACATGAAAGTAAGAAATATAACACACATAAATTCAAGAATGCAATTACCTTGACAAATTCAACCCCTAACTCAGCACGGTCAAACTGAACCCTGCACCGGTCATGATCCACGGTGAGCACACTTCCATCATGAAGATCTCTTGTTTTGGGATGAATAGCAATTACTCGCTGTCCAACTGATAAAGGTCTTGCTAAATCTGTTGGAAGTCCTTCCCTTAAACCAGTACGAAGCTCCATATAATGTTTTCTCACAGATTCTCTATATTGCTGGAGTTTCTCTCTTTCTTCGTGTAAAAAACGCTCAGAAAACCTCCGAGGTTTGCCAAGAGAACTGCATAAAGAAGAAAGTTACATTAGTTTACGCTCCATGAATGTAGCTATAATATGCTTGACAGAGATTGAAAAACAAAACACACCTTCTTATGACACCCCATTCTACTCGAGTCAGCCTTGGAATGTGCCCAAGTCCAACATGATTCAAATATTCAACAAACTCCCTTCTAGAAAACCAAGGGTAGTCAACTGCACTGTAAAACCATTCATATGTACACCATCTGCGAACCATAGGAGATGATACTACACAAGAAAGCTTGTCCTGTAATTCCAGAAACCAATAAGAACATCTGTAAATGAGACTCTAATAATTGGTAAACTATGATAAATAGAATTACACATGGAGGACTTCACCTTTAGATGGGTTGCTTCATCTTGTAGGGAGATGGAGTATTTACTAATTTGATTCTTCAGAACGTTCACCTTTGGAATCATTGCTCTCTTTAGATCCATCTTGCGTCTACTTGTTTTTCTGGTTGGTAAGATAACTTGGCTTGCAACAGGAACTTGTTCAGTTGACGTTGCTAGATCATTTGATATAGTTTTCTGATCACCACTGAAAGAACCATCTGGCAATTTTAATGATTTCAATTGTTTTGAAGGAGAAGAAATTTGAGCACTGTGTTTTCCTTTAACCACAGATGTATTCTCCTCTTCATCCAGAACCTGTGCCAGGGTTCATATGGAATGGAGTCAAACACCAATTATGACCAAAGAGAAAAAGAAAGAGCAAGGAATAACCAGCGACACTAGTATCTAACAAATTCCAAACATGTTTATGCCTTCAAGCATTCACATGTCCATTTATGTAGAGGGAAAAAACTAAACTTTCATTAGCTGGGACCTGATGAATACACCTAAACCAAAGCAATCAATAACAGTTGTGTATCAAAATTGCAAGGGAAATTCAAACAATAAATCAAAGCATGCTAACAGGTATTAATGAATGAATGAATGAATGAATGAAAGAGTTACATGAACAAATGGGTATACCTTTGCTACCAAAGCCTCGCGTTTTCTTTTCAGCATATCATTGCTGATGGACTGAGGCCGTTTATTTGCTTCAGAGACTGATTTAGCAGAACTTTGTGGATATCTTCCGAGCTTAGATTTTCTTGAGGTTGCACCCTCAACATCACTTGTTGCCTTTTCTTTCTGCCTTGAGAATTTAGTTTTATCTCTATGATGACTAGTAGATGCAGATTCAGGTATGCTACTCTTGTGGTCCCCATTTTGTGTGGTTCTTTCGTCATCCAACAGGCAAGATGATTCTAAAACAAATATTAAAAGAGAAAAAAGAAGGATTTATATTTTAAGCACATATGAAAAGGAATAGCACCTCAGCTACAACAAACTAAGACCTATATGCAGCGCAGACCAAAGCATAAAGTATGTCAAAATAGATTGTAATCCTTTTATATTAATAAAAGAAAATAACCAGTTTGCCAATATCTGCTTACAATCATTTAGAGAAGCCAAAACTTCATAGAAAAAATCAATGCAGAAACAAAATGCAAAATGGAACCATAAGAAAATGCAGGAGAACATTTAATATTTACCCAATATGCAACGTCAAAATATCAAATACATGAAGTAGATATCACAGTCCACTTGATAACATATCCCTTAGACATCCTCCTCGTCCCTTTTACTCATAACATCATGTGTGTATGCGTGTGCACATGCACCTGCATGCTTGTGTGTGTGTGTGTGTGTGTGTGTGTGAGTGAGTGAGAGAGAGAGAGAGAGAGAGTAACATTCTTCCAAAGATTAAAGAAACAAGGGAAATAGGAAGGGAAATAAGACAAAAGTAGTGATCTGTTGTTTCAGCTGAAATTGAAGAATACAAAATTGATTAATATTCTACATTAGGATTTCAGTATAAATATTTCTAGGAATGATTTCAGCAGTAAAGTTTTCTTGAAATTATCATCTCTAACAAAGCAATATTGTACAATAATTCAGCATGCAAATGGGATGTTGTTTGACAAGTGATGCAATGTTACTAAATTAATTACTCATTGTACTTCAATATATTTTGTCGTTTCACACAAGTATGTACAGAACCAGAGATGCATTTAACATTTACCAAATTCCATTGCAGAAACAAGAGCCAACGTTTGAAGACCAATCAAGTCAGCAGGTTCATCTGCAAATAAATAAGGAAAATGTAATACATCAGCTGTGGGAGTACAAATGGTTGGATAAGTTCGTTATCATTGACATATCATGAACATTCTACAAACTTAACAGGATTACAGCTAGGAGAAGCAAATCAATTCACAAGTTAAAAACTGTCACGTGTATTTCCCTCTAGTTTTGCCCCAACAACAGGTTACGCAATGATTATCACTACTTCACCACCCCATGCATTGGTGAAAGTTGAAGTCAGTTCTAGATCTCTGGTAACTCTTCCGAAAGATTTACCAGCTATGCTAATTGGTAGAATTTTCTTGAATGGCTTGATCATTCAACCAAACCAAGTGCCAGGATGTGAAGAGGAGGGGAGGGAAAATATTGCATCATAAAACAACAGTTTATATCGCACCAACCTAGTGATAGGAGATAAGTTCACTTAACCAGGAACCCTCTCCAATACCTAAAAAAGGCTATCCAAGCTATCAATGATATAAAAGAGTTGATAATCAGGTCTGATCTCACCTTTCAAAAAGTTGCTTCTTCAAAGACAAAATCCAAAGCATATGAAGTTATAAAAACAAGCCCACACTCATTACAGTTCTCCAAATAATCCTCCTGAATGATAATCCTCCAATAGACTCCAAATAATCAGGACATGGTCCAAGCATTAACTATTAATAGAGCCATATTAAAGGAAACAACTTTCCTGAGTTCCCACAAATTTCTTTTTAAGACAGAAACTCCATAGTCTCCACTATAAGCATCATCCTCGTTGTATATTAGTTTGTAATCTGAGAATTGAATTCAAGAGCCATATCTTCCCATTATCTTGGGCAGACTTGCTGTATTGAATCCCAAATCCCTAACAAAACACCTAACCAGATAACTTCAAATACACAAATGTCAACAGAGGAAAAAATACAAGGGCCATAACAAGATTTACAATTCTTAGGAGATGTAGCACAAATTTCACTCCAATGCAAGGGCAAAAGACTTCATAATTCACAACTTCAGAAGAAAATGAAACTGCAATTCTAAAAAGTCTTTTGATTTAACGAATGATGATCTCAGATGAAACATGCAATGAAGTGACTATATAACTCTCGCCCATGAAAAGGAAAGATGATTGCCAATCCATAACACTCAAGATCAAGTGTGAAAGAACAGAATTACCGTCTGAAAAAAGTTTCTTGCTTCTCTTCCTTTGGCTCCGGTGAAAGGTCTCATCAATTTTTGCATTTGACATCTCAATTTCAACTTTTCCCTTCAAAGTGCTGGCCTTTTGCTCTTTTTCAGTGCCACTGCACGCTTCTCCACCATCATCAGACTGACTGTTCCCAATCTTCTCAACTTTAATTTTATTTCCATAGAACTTCTTGCCTTTTCGATGAACTTCTACAGTACCTATACCTTCCATTTCCGCCAAGGAGCTTGCATCCCTCACACAAGCAAGATCAGGCCCCCCACGTCCTATGCCACTTTCAGACCAATTTTCATTTATGGAAGCATCACAAAGATTTGCTGGAGATGATTCAGACTGCAGAATTCAATTAAGGAGACAGAAAGTTATGATATTGCATAACCAAAGTAACAATAGCCATGGAAAATTGGCCTACAGTAAAATACCATCCTATCCCAGCTTTGAACAGGTGATGATTTCATATTTTCTGTTCTTCTACAGGGTGTTTGAGACATTTGGGGAGAGTCTACTCTCTGCAATGCCTCGGTTAATGCCAGTACAGCAGCATGCTCATCGTCATTATCATCGGCATTGATCTCTAACTTTCTGCGCTTCTTCTTTGGTGAAACATAATTTTCTCCATCATCTTTCTTACGCAGATATGAAACAGGGAAGCGAGGTGTCCTTTTCCCAACTGCATGAAGTGGACGGCCTAAATATGAATTTGAATTCATCAGAAACAAAAACAACACTTCAAAAGGTCATCGCTGTTGTTAGAAACATTTATATCACGCATTAACTATTCTGTTGAGTTCAAATATTTATGAGAAAACTTAGAAGTATAAAGGAAAGGAACAATGCACGAAAATAAAAATAAAACAAAATTGAGTTGCATAATCACACTATCAAATCAAATTCAATACTAAACCTTGATGGAAAAATCTCAGGAAAAGAAATTCCATGTCAGACAAATTAAATCTTTTGTTGTTGTAATTCCAGTTCACAGAAAATTACAAGAGTCAGATTAGTTGCCTATTCTATCCAATCCCTATACAATTGTATTTGGACATCAAAACCATTGGATTTGCATCATTTTCAATAACAGGATATGGATATCGCTCCATGTAGATGACCACTGGGGGGAATTCTATACCTGTAACAGCATCTGATTCATACAGTTTTCTGTTCAGCCCTATTCCAACTGAGGAAATAGATTTCACTTTCATCTCTTTTGACTCAATTGGATCAAAGCAAGACTCCTTCTGTGTGCTTCTTTTTTATGCTGTCTTAGATAACATTGTCTCCAATATTTGTGGAGTGTTTGGGTGGGAGGTGCGGTAGCTTTTTTTTTAAGGTACCACCCTTTTAAAGCACACACCACACTTTCTAAAAGCAAAAAATACATGCTTTTTAGTAGGAGGTGTGGTAGCTTTTTGAAAAAAAACAACCACACCTCCCACCCAAACACCCACTTGATATTTCATTCTGCAGCTAAAAAATCTAAAAACAAGGGAAAGAACCATCCCGTTTGTATTGCTACAAAGTTTGGACCATACTGATATTTCACAATGGTGGCTTTCTATCCATTTACATTAATAAACAAAGACAGGAGGTGGAAATTGCCTCTCCACCTTAGTATCTTACTAAACCACTTAGATGTCATTAGCATAACCCCATAAAAGGTTACAGTTTATGCAGTAAAAAGTATAAAAGAATACGGGTAAAAGAGTGATTAGATTAAATTCATTGAAAGTTTTTAGAAAATAAAATAGTGAAGGACAAGGAATGTTTGGACAACAAAAATATAGACACTGACAGCGACAGCTGGAATGCATGAGCCATCTAATGCATGCAAGTTGGAGACCTAATTAAGGAAAACAAGTACGAGTACTCCTCAAATCATAACAGGGTGGAGAAAGGAAAAACTGGAAACAAACCAGAGTTGTGTTTTCCATAAGCAAAGTATATTACCACATCCTCTTTTTAATAATGATAAGCATCCATCAGTTGATCCAACCATGCGAAAATGTTGGGGATCTTCTTTTGATGCACTAAGCAGCACTTTTGGCCGCTTGTGTTTCTGAAGCTTCCTGAGTACTCCAGGCATCTCATTGCTTTCTCGTTCACTATCACTTGCTTCCTGCAAGTTCAAAATCCGGATACAAGCAATCAGCTTTTGATTTATCAGCAGACAATAAGACAAAATCAGGATTTACAGCAATTCTACTAGGTAAATCAAAATGCATCTTATAAAATGTTTTTCTGTAACCATCTAATTATCAGATTATGCAACTTAATAATGATAAAAGACAAAATTTATGGTCCCTTCTTACTGTGAACACCCATAATGCATCAAATTATCTGTCTCATTTTCAGTCAATTGCTGTAAAGTATTCTCCAACATATCTGCTATAAACACCATGGCTACCATAAATCTAAAAGTATCTGAATAATTAAATTTTCAATTTGCACTTCCCTGAACTCCCCTTCCCAGAGGGGAAAAAAAAAGAAAGGAACAAGAACAAAAAATAAGAACAATGAAGACAATCAGAAATTAAGTTGAACTTCCAGATGTCAAATGCAATCATACCAGAACACTATAGTGATCAATCATCATAGCTATAAGCCCAACTACAGAAGCTGTTCCCTCTGGAAGAGACAAGTACGCCTGAAAAAATATAGAACATGGAAGAGCGACAATGTTAACGAAGGACACCAAGACTAACTAAGGCTTCATCTACCATATAATAACCGAGATTTAACACAGGATACATATTACTTATTCTGACGATATTTTCCTTTTGCAAGTTGAAGAAACTTTTTAAAAAATATTCCATCATTTTTTTTAAGCTTTTATATTACCTCTGCAATCCCATAACATAGGCCCAACCAGGGGCCAAAAGGTAGTATCAAGTTGTCTGGAATCACTCTTCTTGCACTGCTAAGGCAATGCCCAAAATTTTACAATGACATCCACCTTTTGTCTTGAAATTTTGGGTTTTGTTACCTCGTTGAATGACATGCGAATAAGAAGCAACTTATATAACATTCAAAAGTTCACAAACTATTCAATAGCTTTAGACTACAAATCCAAAATTATAGAAACAGCTGACTTTATGTCCTACTTTGGACACATCAAAATTCCAAGAGCTAAGGTTCTTAACCATATTCTAAGGAAGCCCACCCAATTGTAATTCTTCCAGTAAAAATGTTCAATAGCATAAACAAATTAGATATGAATTGTGTTCAATTAAGGACACTCGACACCAAAGGTTAAGAAGATCCCGATTCCAATAACAAAACCACATAAAAAATTCTCACAGTATGACAAAACTGTAAAGACAGAAACAACAAGAAGGACGTGTAAGCAGTGAGACTGGTGACTGATTAAACTAGCTGAACACAAGGTACCCGATTCATATTGTAAAGGGCCTCCACCATTTCCACAGATCTGTTGCGCACTTCAGCAGCTACCTGATCATCAACAACAATAAAAAATTAAGATGATACTTAAAGTGTACGATGAACTTAATTGCACAAATTAAAGTTCATGGAAAATTATCATGCTGAATAGAACCAAGAAAGTATAATGATGGAATGGAGTCACGATAACACATAAGGCATACTTTCTTCCAGTTCTTTCCATTTTCCCGATATGCTTTGTAAAATCGTTCAAGTTCTGCCTTCTTCCATTGAGGTCCTAACGTATCAAATTTCATATTTTCAGAATTTTTTTTTAAAATGAATTTCAGAAACAACTAAAATAATTCAAAAATAAACCCCCCAAAATTGAAAAAAGAAATTCAAATTCAAAACATCACCAAAACCCAAAATTTCAATTCGACTAAAATATATAAATTTCATAAATTATTTCAAATAAAATAAATAACAATCAAAAGAATAAGGATAAAATTTGATAGATAAAAAATTTTTAATAAGAAAAAATAATAAGAGAAAAACAAATAACAATCAAAAGCACGAGAATCAAAATTGATATAACAATCAAATTAAATCAAATTCGAAGGGAAAAAATTAAAAAAAAATTATTTTAAAAAATATAGCAGTCAAAAGATTAAGGATCAAATTTGATATAATCACCAGATAACAAGATATTTTTTAATTTTTCACAACTTCTAGAAAATATTTTTTTATCCAAAATAACAGAAAAAAAGTTTAAATTGCCAAGTTGTAATTTTAACTTGCTCGTCAAATGTGGCCTGTTTGGGATCGTGGTTGCTGTTGCTTTTTAAAGTGTTTTTCATGCTGAAATATATCAAAATAATGTTATTTTATTTTTTAAAAATTATTTTTGAGATTAACGCATCAGAAACATCCAAAACATACAAAGAAATTAATTTTTAATAAAAAAACAATTTGAATTTTTTGAAAACCCATCCCCAGTTA
>Ga0307511_10001150_pt1 | contig 28160 bp, 40 predicted proteins | sample 13_EM_MG_FD_200266 | JGI IMG/M metagenome (GOLD analysis project Ga0307511, IMG submission 200266) | Populus trichocarpa ectomycorrhiza microbial communities from riparian zone in the Pacific Northwest, United States - 13_EM | ecosystem: Host-associated > Plants > Roots > Unclassified | place...
TCCCCAGGTCGAGTCGAGATCCCCGTGCGACGCAAAATATGGTGCGCGTGCGACGCAACTTACCCGCGTGCGACGTGATTCCCCACGCGTGATGGGAATTCTTTTTGGTCCACTTGGACCGTCATATTATTTGTGCACATTGACCGTCATATCCTAAAACGTCTCGACTTCCATCCCCTGTCGATCACCCTACTCGCGACCGTTGCACACCATAACAGGTGGGACATGGATCGGCTGACCAAGGAGTGGGAAAGACAGCGGACCGATGCGCTCCACACACACCACAACAAGAGCCTCACAGCCACGATCGAACTTTCACTCGCCTCCCCCATGTTCCAGGAACTCGGCCCTGATGCCCGGGAGCTCCTCGGGGCAATCGCATTCTTCCCTCAAGGTGTCTGTGAGGACAAGGTCGAGTGGCTGTTCCCCAGCGTATTCGACGGAACAAACATCTTCAACGCGTTCTGCACCCTTTTCCTCACATACCAAAGTAACGGATTTGTCACGATGCTGGCCCCGCTCCGGGACCACCTTCGTCCCAAAGATCCAAAGTTATCTCCGATCCTCTGCACGACCAAGGAGTGTTACTTTTGTCGGCTGTCTGTTGGCGTTTACCCTGGCAAGCCCGGCTATGAGGAAGCACGATGGATTACTCAGAGGACGTGAACATCGGGTACCTTCTCGACGTCTTCACAACCATTGACACGGACTCACAGAGGGTCTGGGATGTCTGTAGTTATTTCGTGGACCACCTCAGTTGGCACAAACCACGGCTTGTCCTCCTAGGGCCGAAGATTGAAGTACTTCCGGACACCCATCCCTCCAAGCCGCGGTGCTTGTTTTCGCTCTCTGATTTGTATTTCTCAGTTGGAAATTGCTTGGACTCCAAGCGGCTCCTCATTCATACCTTACAACTCTGGAGAGAGCAGGGGGATGACTCTGAGGTTGCTCAAACATCGCGGGGCTTATCCGAAGTGAACCGGCTACTGGACCTCCATGAGGAAGGGATAAAACAGGCGAAAGAAGCGTTTGAAATTTACGAACGACTCAATGATACATTCGGACAAGCACAGTCTTTGTGTAACCTCGCTTGGTTGTTGTATGAAGACCAGCAGCTCGGAGCCGCAGAAGAGGCCGCATTACAATCGATCAATCTCTTCCCAGTCAAAGTTGATCCATCCCTGGCCTGCCGATGTCACCGTATCCTTGGCAAGATTCACTCCTCCAAGGACGTCGACGAGATAGAGAAGGCTATCGACCACTTCGAAGCAGCCCTCGGGATAGCGTCCTTTTTCGACTTGCCCAACGAACACTTTTGGGGTCATTATGACATGGCGGAGCTGTTTTTCAGCCAAGGTAGGCTCGATGACGCGCACGCTCATGTCGAACGTGCCAAATCGCATACTGGCAATGACATATACCTCGTGGGTCGCGCAATCTCCAGGCTCGGTTTCGGTATGGGCAACGCAGGTTCGGAGAAGCGAGGTCGGAGGCTTTGCGTGCCATCAATGCTTATGAGAAGGTCGGGGCCACGATAGATCTGGAGATATGCAGAGACCTCCTCCATAAGATCGAAGGGGAGGAGCTAACTACCTCCTATGGGTCTGATTCCAATAGTGCTAGTGAGCTCTTGACTACAGTGCCACTTCCTGCGCATCTTAACATTCCCTTCTAAGCTTAGGGAGCCAAACGATATCGTCGGTGATTGCCTCAATTTTTTCAGATGCTTTTTTCGCGCAGGTGACCATGACCTCGTCCCCTCACTCGGTACCATGTTACGTTCTCCGATGTCGGCGCCGCCCTATCCTATCGCTTTCTTCCACGTCAGGAACATCCCCCCTTCATGTATTTCCTCCACCCACCCACATCGTTCCGCATCCGTTGTCCCACCGCTCGTCGTTATCCGCACCCTGCTTTGATGTCACCGTCTCCCGTGTCTTCCATTTCTTTTACATGTGCTTATCCCGTAGATCGCCTGCAATCATGGTCCAATTGGTCGCTCATATTTAAACCTCTGAAGTGCTTCTCTCGCTTCGTCTTGCACCGAACGAACTCGCCAGGTCCGTTGGTTTTGGCCAAATCACGAATGCGGCCTTCTTTGACCGGGTGTCGTGTCTGGTGTGAGCGTCCTGGTTCCACCAAGATGGGGGTCCGAAGGTCCACGTTGTTTCGTCAGCTTCATGAACCAGGCCTCAAGCCCTAGAGTTGCTGGGCTGCGGAAACGACATCACCGGATCCACACCAACCCTCGTCTGCGTGCGAAGAAGCAATTTGTGGGATTCAACCGCAGAGTCCTCCTGCGATCGCTGCGGTGATACACTGAGAACGACCAAAAGACTTGAGCAGCCTCAGCAGCCTCCTTCGCAGCGGTGTCGATCTTGCCGTCGCCGGGGGATGCGACAAGGGTGGGATATCAAGTCCTCGCCAACCGAAACGAAGGGTGCCCACGCCCAGGGTTGCATTGCTTCCCACACATCATTCACATCCTTCAATGGCTCACATTTTCCAGGGACATAAAGGTTCGGCCATCAACTGTACTGTCAAATGGGGGGTACTGCTGTCTCCGACCCCCACAAGGCTTGCATCCCACCTGGTTACCCGGAACCTCGGACCTCACATCAGGCGTTGTGCCAAAGTGCTCTTGTGAATAACGACTTTACTCGTCCGAACATTTACTTCGGGCGGGGCCCGGCCAACTGGATCCAGGGAGGTTCAATGAAGTCGAACATTACAGCACCAGCATATGGCGCCTCTTCTGGGTTGGTATCTACACTAAACGTATTTAAGTACGGAAGGAATGAAAACGGTAACAGGAAAGAGTCAGTCGTAGATACAGGGAAATGACAGGAAATGCGTATCGACAGCGTGGTGACGAAGAGTATAGCTCGGGAGTCCTGTCCTTGTACAAAACACGAGACGTGAGGATGCGTGAAGAGATATGCAACGCGAGTCCATTGCGGTGTTTATGCAGATAAGGTAAAACAAGAAAAATCTCTGGGAAACGAGAAGTTCCAAGTCTATCGTACGGGCTCCACAACAGACAGCCTGGACATCCAAGAATCGAAATCGGTCCCCTGTGGATTGCCAGCTAGCGGCGGGCTTGCTGGTGGGGACTTTACGGATTCTGGGGGAGAGGGGTACGAGGCCACCATATCACCATCGTGAGGTGAAACCGGAACAGAGGGTGGGTGGATCTTGATGTGAAGGTTGTGTGTTTGATGTGGTTGGGGATGATTATGCGGGGGTTGGGAATAGATAGAAGTGGGAGGAACCATGTGGGGGATGGGGGGGAAGCTATCCGTGGGGTGCGTCTGCACGGGGGAAGTCCAGGATCGATCCCGGGCGGATGTGACGGACACATTGAGGGCGGTGGGATGCAGAGCTGTGACTAGATCATCAGATGAACCTTTGGTGACCGGCAGCCTCATATCGCGAGCGGCTTCCACTCTACGCATCTTGTGTTCACCCTTTTCCACATCGCTTTTGGCCTGGTTATACATGTATAGGCCGGTAAAGGCCATAGCGATACCAAAGGCCTGGATGGGATGGACGGGCTGGGCAAACCACAGGATGGCAATGCAAATGACGGCGACGCGTTTGATCAAGGAAGCGATGGAGTAAGTGACGGGGGAGGTGGATGAGAGGATGATGAAAGCGATGATGTTTTGGGCAAAGTGGACGGTCCCGTTGAGGAAGAAATAGTAGATGACCGAGTGGGTGGCAGCAGCGCGTTCTTCGTCATCGCCTCCGAGGTAGGTGTAATGTTTTGGGGCGTAATATGCGGCCATGAGTTTGGGGAGATCGTAGTAGAGCCAGACGGGGATCATGAGGACGAAAGCCATGCCGGAAGAATAGAATAAGAGGTTTAATTTATCCAGTTTGTGGGAGGAGGTCTGGTTTCCGGAAGGCATAACCTTCTTGAAGAAGATGTTGGAACTGACGAAAATGATGGCGGATCCAAAGGCGCAGGATAGACCGAGGAAGTTGGAACCGGAGACGTCAAACGTGCACACGAGCATAACACCGATAGTAAGGGGTAAAAGGGAAATGTAGGTCTTTGGAGAATAGCTGACTTTGAAGAGGATGGCATATGCTGCGACGGTGAACAAAGGAGACAGCGCCTGAGAAGGGAATTCGTTAGATGGATCGGGGGGTCAGGGGTGACATGGACGTTTACCTTGATTGTGTGAACGGTGCTAACGGGGATCCTGGAGATGGCCATGCTGGAAAAGATGTGACCCCCTACTTGGAAAGCGCCCATGGGTAAGGTTGCGTTGAAGATTGCGCGAGTGGGCCGGCGGAACTTTGAGAAAGCAACGAGAGGGGACATGAAAATGGCGCAGTAGGAGGCGACGAAGAAGAATTGGACAAAGGTGAGGGTTACGGGGTAGCGAAACTGATTCATGATGGATTTTCCGGTGTTGGATGACATGGCGGAGGAGGCGTACCAAATGGAACACTGGAGGATGAATCTGAGGGTTGCAGGGGAAGGAATGGGGGATATGGAGGAAGTTCTCGAGGTGCGGGTGAGGCTCGCCCTGTCAGAAGGATCCCAAAAGGCCAGCTTTCTACGGATCGTTCTCGCGAGGTTGGAGAGGAGTGAGGATGGGGCGGACCATCTGTCGTCGGATGGCCAGCTGGTGGAGCGAGCGAGGGGGAGGGGACCGGATGGCCGTTTGCTATCTTGGTAATGTGTCCGGCTCATTCCAAGTATCAGGTCGGTGGAGGTTGGATGGAAATTCCGGGATGACGGGGACGAAGGAGGGAACGGGGATTGCCGGTGTTGCCGAGAAACTGCCGGTGACAGGCCGGCCGAGTCTTGGCGGGGGATGGTTGTACGTTTATTGTGGCGGTTCGGACATCCGCCAAGAGAAATGGAAGATGCCGAACGAGCCTTGGACCGCTCCTTGGATTGAAGAAAGAAAGGTACGTGTTCATCCACTCCTCTAATTGGAAACCATATCGGGAATGGGAGAAGCAATAAAATAAATAGTCAAGGGGACCAGGACTCGGTTCGTCCGCTTCCTCTTCCATGATTCTCCCAGAACGCACCGAGCCGTCTCCTCAGTCGAAGAGACGGTCGTGGGCGATCTACGGTCCTCGACCTGGAAGCAGCAGCAGCGCCTTCAGCTCTCTCAGTTCAGAATCAAAATCCTTCTTCTCCCTCTCCCGCAGATTTTCAACATGCACGCTCACCCCACCGCAGCAGGAGCCCCCCTCACCTCCAAAGACCCCGACGCCACCCGAACCGGTCATCCCACGAAAGAGCAACAGAATGTCGGTTAGATCCATGATGGGAGCGCTCTCCCTCTTCCCTTCCAACGATCCAAGTTCCGACAAGGAACGCGGCAGATCTTTTTCCAAGAAGGACAAGATCTCTAGCAGGGCTTCTTCCGTCCAAGAGGACTTGGTCACCGATAGCAGGGCATCCAGTCGATCCCGCAGCAGTTCCCCCTTTGTGTTCCGAAGGACGCGCACCAGGGACTCTTCCCCTGCCGTCGGGGCCCTCAAGACGGATGTCGATTCCGACTACGAGCCATCTGCCCGGATCCGTCCCAGAAACGCATTCAGCGCTCAGTCGGATGACGAGATGTCGGGCGACGAAACGGAAGGCTACGACGAATCCGACGAATCCTGGAGCGACGATCACTTCGACCCAGTGACCGAGCGGAACACTGAAACCAACGCCGCCCTTATCGCCCCGCCGACAAACGAAGAGGGCGCATTCGCAGACCCCCTTGGTGAAGGTGTCAACGTCGTGATCCCTCCGGAGCCGTATTTCCCGTCCACCCTCAACAGCTCAGCTCATCAGCCCCGGCGGAGGAAGTCTACGAAATCAAACGTCCACGACCGGCTGTCGGTTGCCACTTCTCGGCCCGTGTTCCAGCGGGACCGATGCAGCATCAGGTTGACCCAAGGCAACCTAGAGGCGGCGTTGGAGAAACGAAAGGGGAGGACTTACATGCTATTGAGTGACATGAGCGACGAGAGCCGATATGCAATGGAGTGGGGAATCGGGACTGTCATCCGGGACGGAGATGAATTGTACGTAAACCGCTTAATTGGTTGTGGTCTTGGCAAACCCCGTTTCTCAGAATAATCGTCACCGTGCGCGAGGACGAGAGCAGAGGCATGTCGATTTCCGTAAACACAGGCACCCGCCCTCACTGATCCGCCTCTAGTGGATCCTCCGACGGCTAACCCTGCAGATCGTTCCGCCAAGATCCGGAACCAGCAAGAGGTCTGCCCTTTCCTCTCTCGCCCTCGATCGGATTGATGTTTAAACTCGGTGCAGCGCCAAGCCTTGGCTTACATCCTCGTTAGGCAGGCGATCAGCCTCTTGCAAAGGACACAGCTTAACGTGACCTTGTCCTGCCAAGCCTGGCACGCCAAGAACGCACGACACATGTTGCTCGACATTGTTGACTTTGTGGAGCCTACCATGGTCATTGTTGGTTCCAGAGGTGTCGGGAAACTCCAAGGGTGAAACGCCTTTTTTTTTATTTCCCGCTTTTATTCCCGCTCATCCTCTCCTCCCAGCATCCTCCTCGGTTCCACCTCCCACTACCTTGTCCAGAAATGCTCTGTCCCGGTCATGGTCGCTCGCCGTCGCTTGAAGCGTCCCCCGCGCAAGTCTGCCCATCTCACCCAGCACCGCGCAAGAGTCTCCCTCGCAGAGGCTGCCCGTAAGGATACCATGGCGAGAAAGGTCGACCAGGATGTCGCCGATCTCCGAGACCAGATGGCTAGAGACGAGAGGGAAGCCGACCCTCACGCCCCGCCCCAGACCGCTCCCGACGAGGAATCCGACGAGGTCGATGAAGAGGTCATTGTCGGCTCCGGAAAGGTCAGCGGCGGACGATAACCCCTCCCCCCTCCAACAACAACATCGCTACCCTTCTTCTATGGGTTCCTTTACCTCCGTAATTTATAGGTATATTCGATTTATCAGGTCCACTGCTCTCTTAGCTCTCATCCAGCTTGATCACAACCCGATCTCCCTGTGAATCCTATTACCATCATGTATTAGATACGCAGTGGTGTGTGTACTGTGCGCAGATCTACGAATAACATGTGCCATTGTCACTTCCTATCCTCCTTTGGTGCTTGGCCGTAATCAGCCAAAGGAGCAGCCACCTCGTTGGCTCTGATGTCTTCATCAGCCGGGATACCCTCATTGGCTCCCACCACCTCACCCTCGGTCGGTACCTCATCCAATCCAATCCGGTCGGTGTATGCCATAGCTTCGCCCCAGATCAGCTTTGGCCGTCCTTTCGTCCTCTCCAGCATCAACTCCATCTCAACCTTTCCCTTCATCGACAGCTCCCTCAGTTCCTCGACGTGCTTGCTAGGTGGCGAAAAGAACGACGGATCGAACGTCGACTCTTTCTCCATCGCGGTAGAAACCCAGGCGGGTCCGCCATCCTGGGGGGAAGCCACCGGAGTTCCCTCCAGCAGCCGCTGCTTGCCACTGAAATCGATCTGGTCCCAGATTTCCTCCATCTCCTCGACGGAAACCCCAGGTGGAAGACTGTAGGCTCGCCATTGACGTTCCCTCGCGTTGTGAAGCCTGTACTCCTTTTCCTCTTGTGAGAGAGACGGGTGGGTAACTGACCAGTGCAAGTTCCCTACCAGCACCAGTACGTTTTAGCCAAGCAGGGTAGAATCGGTCGCCGGGTGCACGTACATATTCCAGGGTTGGCCACAGCATTCCCGCCGTCGGTACGGTTCCCGTCGACGTAACTGGTAGACTGGACCACGATATACGTGATCGGCCGCGGACCTTTGCTGTCGTCGTGAGCTTCGGGTTCCACAAAAACGTCCAGCTCGTCGCCACGAGTCTCAAACAAACATCGCACCGTCTGTTAACAAAAGTCAATGAAACCCGCACTACCACCAGACGCTCGAACCGTACCTGGTCAGGGAGTGTACCTATTACCTCCATCAATATTTCCTCAAGCAACAACACGCACTTCTCGAACACCGCGACTCCCCTATCTTCACCCCCGAATAGACACGCGTCCATCTCCGAGAGTGGAATGTACCTAAACCCGAATATTCTCGCAGTATTGTGGTGCGCCACGAGAATCCCATCCATGTTCCCAATTCGTGCTTGGAAGCCATACTTCAAAAAAGCGGAACGCATCATATCGTGGTACTCTCGTTCGAAGCTCTCGAGTTCTCCCTGCAGCGTCCGAAGCGGATACGTCGAGTGTTGCTTGTAATTCATAATGTCCATTCGGACCGGCAACACTGCCCGTGTCTTAAGGTCAAAAACGCCCGTGCCAGGCAGTCGGGGATCGTGGCAATCAAGTTGCGAGCGCATCACAAATCTCCGTGACTATTTTCAAATCGTCAGGGTCTTGACAAAGTTCTCAGCCGACTCCACTCACCTTTGCGTAGCGGTAGGCTTCACGGATTTCCCCGGAATCAGCCGTAGGATTAGGAGAATCACGAAGCAGCCGACGGAACTCTTCTGGGGGCATCGTCAGAAACTTCTCGAGCAACGTACCCTGCAAAATGTGTCAGTTATAGATCCTCCGGGCCAGACTCGAGACTTACGAGCCAGATGAGGACATTCTTGTCTGGGTCATCCCTTTCGTCAGGGGCCGAGTCGATTGCGTACGTCCCATCCTTGTAATTCAAACGGACCGTGGCCGGCATCTTTTGACCTGCAGTGAAACATCCGGGCTTGGCGTTTCGTGAGGCGGGCGAGCCCGACAGCGAAGTCGTGATAGGTACGAACCATATATTGGAAAGGACAGCTGAGGAGCGATGTGTCTGGCGTTCGAAAGCCAGAGATGAGGAAGTACACTTGTGATAGCATTCCGGTTAAGGATGAGGTCGAGCCACCGAATATTCTCCTTTCTCGTTTTGCAAGTCCCCACAAGTCCTGGAAACCGTTCGTTAGTGGCCCGCAAGTCGAAATGGCAACACAAGCGCGCACGTTATCCCTCGAACTCTTCACAAACGGAGGTAAACGCTCAAACGCGAACTTATCCACATCTGGTATGTTCTGCAACCAAGGGGTAAAGTTGTAGACTCCAGATCTAGGCTCCTGTAACCAGTGTACACCTGGACTGAAGGCCATATGAGACGATGGGACGGTAAGGAAGGCGGTGGACGGACTTGAAGAGAACTCGATCGAGCTTATGGGCCAAAGTCGCAACTGGACGATGTTCTGTTAGAGGTGCCACATCTATAGGGCCCGTAAGTTGGTGAGTACGCTGGGTACGTCAAAAGAGACGCGCCTTGTAGCACGGGAGAACCCAGTGGAGTGAGTACCCCTTCGAGCCGGCGGGTATATTCCACGTCACTCTTTCGTGTTCTGTCCCTGGAAAGATGATCGGGCTCTCCAGGTATCAACTCCAAAACCTCAGGTTCCTCAACCTTAACGACAGGACCTCGATCTGAGGGTGGAGGTTTGAGCTCTGCCCGGGTTCGTTGTGATCAGTTCGCTCAATGGTGCCAAGGTTTAATATGCGTGACCTACTGTCCAAACCCCAACCGTCTGGACTCCAGTTCTCCGCCGGCCACTTGCTGGTGCTCTTTGTGGTAAGTTGCGGTTTCCGCTTCTTGGGAACGGTATTCAGCACTGTCTTGAGGATTCGTTGCTCGCGAGTCATCGCATTCGATGGGTTCTTACGAGTAGAATGGGGGGCCTTCGGTTTCGTAGTCTTTTTCTTCTTTTTCTTCAAGGGTCCGCCACCCTGAGCGCCTTCCGAGCCCGAGTTGGATTGCTTCCTTCGACGCGCCTCATGGAGTTCCCGCACCCATCCCGTGAAGCTCGTGAATCCATTTTGTCTGGTGTCTGTCGAAGCGTGATAGCACTGAAGTTGGAGGGAGACAGGCCGAGCTTGGTGACGGACGAGCAGCCGGAGGCTCGGAGACAGCATATGACGAAGTGACCACGATCGGGCGCCACCATTTGCCACGTTCTCGACTACCGCCGCCTCTCATTAGTACGATGCCTTGGTACACCTCCCTGTTCCAGTGGTTTTCGGGGTACGTTTGTCCACGAATCTACACAATAGTGGCCGTAAGTTTATTGAAGTGGAAATACAGATTGTTCTTCACAAAGACTGCGGACATCTCCATCGTTGGGCTGCAGGTACTTGCCACCAAATATCGAGCCGTAAATCTTCACAGAAATTTAACGTCGAGCCCATATACAAGGCATCGGGGAAGACCTCTTTTGTGAATGTCATAGGTTCCGGTCAGGTTCGTCCCCTCTCCTTGTTATGCTATTCGGGCATTTGGATTCACGCGGCCCAAGTGGAGCGAAGAAGTAGTACCGACCGTCGGGTTCAATGTGCGAAACGTTCGCAAGGGGAACATCACGCTCAAGATTTGGGATATCGCCGGTGCGTCGTGGCTCCCTGCGAGTTCCGGTTCGTCCATCTTGACCCGTCACCCCACAGGCCAACCGAAATTCCGCTCGACTTGGGAACGATATTGCAGCGGTGTAGACGTCGTCATTTTTATTATCGACTCGCACGACGTATGCGCATGGTTTCGCTAGTATTCCGCCTCCGTCATCTCTCACACCCGGCTTAGAAGGAAAAGTTTGATACTGCACGATTCGAGCTACATCAGCTACTTTCACATCAAACGTTAGCTGGTGTTCCTCTGCTGGTGGTATGCCCGTCGTGATCTCTACCCCTGTTCTCCACCAATTCGACTTGAATCGTAGTTGGGAAACAAGAGCGATCTGGAGGACCATGCGACTGTAAGCGAGCTTATCGACGCCCTCGAGCTCGACAAAATCCGAAACCGTGCCGTTTCTGTAAGTGCCTCAGCCATTTAAAGCTCCCCCAACGCTGACCTCTATCCCTTAAAGTGCTATTCGGTAAGTGATGACCTCCCTTGGCAATGCATTCCCTGACCCGCCTGTGAAGTGTTCTATGAAGAACCAACACAACCTGTCGGTGGTATTTCACGAGTGTCTTGTAACTTCTATTAACTTGGGGCCTTTCCAGGGATATCGTGCTCCAGTGGCTCACCAAGCACGGCCACTAGTTCAGGTATGCGCAATTGGTCTTGTGGCCATGTATTTTTTCCCCGTCTATACTGCTGTACACGTCATACATTCGTGTTACGACCACCCACGGGCTGGAGCCTAGTCTGTCTGCATCGAATCATCACTACCCGCTTGATCTTGGATGGCTTTCAAGAAGGCTTCAACGCTCGTTCCCGCCTCCTCAGGGAGACCGAGGCTACGGACGAAGCCACCTAACAGGCCCATTCTCAATGCCTGATCCAAGTTGCTCACAGCGGATCGGAATTGTGGCGATGCAATGATCTGGGTGACAGTCTCCGCGTTGGGTGGGTTTGGCAAATCAGATGGGAGATGAGGGAACAATGTTGGCACGAGTTCAGGGTGGGAGGTAAAGAGTGGGGTAATATTGGCGGGGGTCAAGATATCTGTGAGCGAATACTCTAGACGCTCGGATCAGTAAAAGTATTGGATCCCTCCCCAGCCTTCCTTACCTGGCGGGGCAGCGGCGGCAGTAGTTGCACCACCCGCACGGTAAGAGGATAACAGTCTTCGCAGAGTTTCCACCTGTTCCTGGGTGGCCTGCTGAGCCGGCCGCGACGGACCACTGATATCCAATCTCCAAGTCAACAGGACGAATTGAATAGCAGGAGATTTTGCCCTCACTCACGAGGACGATGCAGCAGGAGTGACCTCGGTATTCCACGTAAGCGGGAAGCTGGGATCTTGTAGGCGGCCATTGAGGTTCCGGACAAAGTCAGCGTCACGTTCCGAAGATGCATCCTAAGGGTAGCGAAGGCGATTACAATCTGCTCGTGCAGGTGATCCGAGGATGGCGTACCTGCATCCAGAACTATTCATAGCTTATTACACATCCTGGAACGGCTGAAGATCGCGTGGAACTTACGAAGTGCCTCTGGTCCGAGGACTGGAATTTTAAAACATATGTCCTTCCTTCTGGTACGTTGGGAACCTGAGTGAAGGAGGCATCCCCATCGAACATGATCAGCTCCTGCGTGGGTAAGCGTCTCAGTAATCTACCCAACAAATGCAGGCAACTGCGGGTGGAACAGGTGGTACACACCTCTCCGATGTTTCCTGTCGTCCTGTCCTTCCAGACGAAACGCAGCAGGTCGTCTTCACCCTCGTATAGGATGATCGCACCCTTCTCAGGCTTGGGGTCAACGAAATTGGTGCCATCGCGTCGCAGCGCACGACCAGCCTTAAAAGCCAAGATGAATCGTTGAGTGTTGGAGTAGTCCATCGAACTGAGAGTGGGTAAATCTAGAGCGCTGGTCTTGGGAGATGACGCGTATGGTCAAGTCTCAACCGGCTCACGTGCACTCCTCTCTCGAGCCCGAGTCCAACTCAGACCATCTAACCATGTCCTTTGTACCTTTGGAAGGGGAGGACGCGAGCTGGGCTCAGCCTCCAAAGGAACCTGGCGACATTGTAAAGGACGCCATCAAGAAAGAGCAGATGATAAAGTGTGTTGCCTCCCTGATAGACGGCCGGTCGTGAATGTTCACCCTCACGAAACTCGCAGGGATATAACATCCGCGCAAGAGGACCTTCGAGGCTAGTCACCCCCAAGAAATCACCTCCGAAGGCTGCTTACTCCGACGCTATAGCTCTTCTTGCGAGAGTGAAAGTCGTCCAAGCCGATGTTGACAAACTAACCTCCGGCAATGAAACCCTTCAGATGTACGTGGACAACCTCAAACTACAAGTTGCCAGGCAGCGCTAGCCTGCAAGTGTCTTGTGCCCTGGCACAGTGTTCCCACTCTTACCCGACCGAGAGCACCGAGATTAGCGTTGGGACCCGCTTCCTCCTTTCAGCACGACGCGAGGAAAGTCTCCCTGGCGTAGCTAGTAATAACAGCGAGCGATTAAACACCACAGTACAGTACAAAACATGATTGGTATGGATAGCAAGAAAGGGGGATGTACATCGGTTTTTAGTATTCACAAAGTGGATGACATGCAGAAACAACAAAAAACAGATGCTAGAGGACTGAAGAAGAATCGAGAGGAGGGTGATAGATTGAGTGAACAAGAACGTATTGCGTGTGCTCGAGGGAATAGAAGGTAATGTTTAGAGGGTATTCCAAGTGTCGGAGAGCGTAGTCCAATTAGTTAGTAGGAAATGAGAAGATAATTGTGAACCCGTGGTCCTCTCGTTTACGCCGTTGTAGGCGTCAACGCGGAAGGTTGCCGGGTAGCCCAGCTGAAAAGCTGTCGAACGTCGCTTGCGGGTGGTGTGTCGGCGGGTTGTCTGGGTTCAATGAGCAAGCTGTAAGGCGAGGCGTTAGCGTTTGTTCGGGATATTGCAGTGGCATGCTCACCTCCTCCTGTAGAGATCTTGCAGATCGCCCTGTTTCTTCGACTTCTCCAAGGCAAATTTGAGGTATTCATGCACCTCTGGAATCTCCTTGAGGTTATATGAGACCTGGAATCGCTGCATGTCTGATGGGAGATGAGCCAAACGCCCTTGACTTGAATCGAATAAATATACCCTGGACAATCCTCGCCAGTTTGTGGTACTTGTTGAAGTTGATCAGCTTCTTTTCCGGTGCGGTTGGCGAGGGTCGGGTGGAAGGGTTGCCTTCCCGACAGAATGTGAGGTCCGTGAGATACAAACCTGACTCTTGGTCAGACGGTTTCGGCACGGTAAGGTCAGGGTTATTCACCAAGGAAAGGGACCGCTGGTGGGCTTGTGTTCCTCAGCCTGCTGCGGTACTCGCTGTAGTTCCTTGCATGATCCGCGAGTTTCCGCAGGCCTTCCAGTTGCAGCTTGTACTTCTGGTGGAGACCGGTCCAGGTCTGTTGGAGGCGAGATATAGTTGACGAATCCAGTGCGGCAAGAACGGCTCTTGAGGTACTGAAGTTGCTCAGGGTATTGCATCGCTAGAGAATGTAATATAAGGAGAAGGGGTACAATGAAACGGTGGAAAAACATACATCGGACAGCTTGATAAAGAATTTGACCAGCGCCGTCCTCTTCTTCGCGTCTGTTTCATCTAATATTGTCTCTGCGACCCATCCGGTAATGGCAGTGCTCAGTGATGTGACGGCCTTCACGTTCGGGTTGGGAGTTGCCATCCCGCGGGGAGCCTCTTTGCCGGCCTCGAGGATTTCCTCAGCGGTGATCGCGCAGTATAACTTCGATTCCATGATCGTCAGCTGACGAGCGAGTTCCAAAGCGTCGAAATCGAGGGGTGAAACAATACCGAACCCGCGAGCCCTAAGTTGGGTCAACAAGGTCTTAGTCATGATTGGCCGTGGAATATCCGAACTGGGTCCAATGGAGGGAGGATTAAGGGGCATTCCAGCGTCTTTGGACCGGTCTGCACGGGGGCTGATGATGGAGTTCGTTTGTTGACTTCGGAGTATGATTAACTCCATGACTCTTTGTGAAGGATTCGGGAACATGACGGCAAGGGCGTCACGGGTGAAGGCCATCAGTGCTCCCAAAACCGCGTCGTCAGTATCGGACCTCCAGTACGTTTCGAGCCACAACTTTAAGAAGTTTGCGATTCTCAATCGCACAGGGACGCCTTTCCTCTGTTGCCAGACATAAAGCTCCTCGTCACTCAAACCCGCAGGCGGTAAGAGGTTGTAACGCTTGATGACCGACGCGACAAGCTCTTGAGGCGCAGAGAACATCCTGAACGTCATGAAGAAGACCGCAGAGAAGGCAGGTTCGACAATGTTATCGTGGGGTGTCATCTTCTCGACAAGGCACTCTAGAGATGCGCCAACCAGGACACCGTCCTTGTTGTAGGCTACATCCTCGAGAGAATAGTCGTGAGAAAGTAGGCGGGTGTCGAACTCGTTCTTGACGTATCGAGGCGTTGTCCTACCACTCCTCGTGGTATCCTGAGAAGGCCGACCGTGTAGGTTGTGGCTGCCTTCCCAGGTCGTGCCGTCCTCGTCGGTGCGCGCAAAAGAAACAGGGGAAGGGAGTGCTGCGTCAACAGGCTCGCAGGCAAATACCAGCGGGGATGGCGAGGACTTTTGCCGGTGCGCAGAGCGTATTGAGCATGCGCTGTCCCTTCCATCCAGCGGTATTTCAGGGGATGTGACTACCTCATCATCGGCGAGCCCGACCTCGGTGTCCACAAACGGCTGTTGGGGGGACATGAGAGGCAAGAAATCTCCATGTACGGTTGTGTCCTCATTAATCTGCAGGGTCAGCTTGGTGACACCGCGGGAATCCGGATTAAGGAGCTCTGGCCGTTTGGAGACACTAGGAGCATCTTGGGTAAGTTTCCCAGGCACTGGCAGTTGGAGAAAGATCGGCGCATCAACCACCGACAGTGATAGGCATTTCTTGACCTCGTTGGCACAGTCGCCCCCAGCTTTCAAAGCTTCGGTCGCTGACTTGAGCAAGCCAGCGCTCTCGTCCTCTTCAGTCCCCTCCTCTCTATTTGTACCACTTGTGAGGACTCGAACCGACTCGGCGAGGGAGCTCGTGACATTGTACAACCCGTGTTTGGAGGCTTTTAGGTTCAGGAGTTTGGGAGTGGGGATACCGGGGTGTTTCATCACACCATCCACAATTGTCAGCAACCTGCAGACCATCTCAACCACTTCCCGCACGAGTTCCAGCATGTGGCCGGTGCTTAAGGCGTGAGAAGTCCTGGAATGAGAGTGGGCGTAACCGATGAACGCCGCGATCGTAGAGATGTACTGATCGTGGGTATTACGGAGTGTCTCGGACACCTCTGCAACCGTACATGGTCCGTTGGGGAATTTGGGGGTAGCCGGCGTCTTGACAGATTCCACCGAAGAAATCGAGGAGAAAGAGGACACACTGCTCAGAGATGGTCCCCGTTGGTGAGTGGGCGGAGGAGGGGCAGGTCTTAGTGGAGTTGGGGACACATGTCGCCGTGGCGACCGGAGTGGGCTACGGGGTGGGGAGTTCGGGGACGCAGTCTTGGGGACAGGCTTGTTATTTCGAAGGTCGCCCATGCTCTTCGTCCTGAGGGCGGCGCGAGGGGTTGTCTGATCATTCGTCGTTTGAAAACGAGAAAATACGGGTCGGTGTACAATCCCATTGGTTGTCCGCGGGATAATTGGGGTCTTGCGCCTGTAGGTGTCGTCGTCGTCGTCGTCGTCGTTTGAGGTATCCCCATCATCAACGAGAGTTTCCCTTGGGGGATTCCTGCGGTTCTCCATTACTGATGATGGACTAGTGGTTGTCCTTTCGTCCTCATCACCGTCTGGGAGTTCTACGCCACATTGGACAGCGATCATCAAAAACCTCCGAACGCGGGCAAACACTCTGCCACCAAGGACCATCAAAGCTTTGGCCTCGAGTATTTGCTGGCCTTCATCCGCATTTTCCACAGATGCCGTCTTAGCCTGCGAAACCAATGAGGCAAGGCCCGAAAGGATCTTTTTGCGTTCCTGGGCCAGCATTGGGTGTCTTCGGAGGAGAACAGCATCCCGCGATAAACATCCAGTCGTCGCGAGAATCGATCGAACACAGGAAATCATACATGCGGTGGAAGGTTGGAAATGCGCCAGTCGGTTGGAGAGGATAGCGTTCTGGAGGAGTGAGAGCGCGTGCAGAAGGGAGACCATTATCGATGGGCAATATACATCCACGTCGGGTAGAACGGACTCGCTTGCAGATTGTCGGTGTCCTTTCCCACTCGGAGTGGCCCGTTTTGGGGAAGAAGGGCTGGACCAGCCGCCTGAAGACGTTGGTCCGTTGTGGGGGGGCTGTATCGTAAAGGATCGTCTCAAAAATGATCCGCGAAAACATCCCGAAAGGGAACTCACTTCGGCCCCTGGGAATACCTCTTCGGTTAGAGAAGCGGCAACGGCAGTGGTTGCGACATAGTTGCTGGGGAACCAGCCCCTACGACCATCAACCTCGCCATCCCACCAACCGCTGGGATCGCGGTTTAGCACGTGTATGACCTGGCCAGCGTGGAATGCTAAACATGTCGCATTGCGGTGATCGGGGGTGAAATCATGCATGGCTAGCACGTAGTCTGGGTCCCCATCTTCGGAGAGAGACGGAGAAGGGCTAGGAGTGTAGTGCCGAATTGGGTGTGCGTCAATGGGAGATGAGGATGACGAGGATGGTGCCGGAGATAGAAGGTTTGGAGATGAGGTTCGAGAGAACGTGCTGCGGCCGGAGGCAGCGGAGGTGGGGTCTGGGGTCTTTGACCTAAGACCACGGGCAGATTGCTGGCCGGAAGTGTTCTGTGTGGCAGCCCGAGGAGATGTATCGATTTGTAGACGCATGGTATGGGGTATTTGTGGAGCTCGTCGTTGTTAGAGGTCGTTGTTGTGGGTAGGCTGCGTGTTAAGCGGAGCGAGTAGAGCGGATCTGCACAGATAGACGGGGATGCACGGCGAAATGAGCTAAACGCCTAATGGACAGGAAATTAAAACACGTACGTTGCGAGGTTGTATTTTAGACTGGTCCTGGTGAGGAGTTTGGGAGATAGGCGGTGTTTCGGCGGAGGCGAAGACGCGAGCTACCAAGAGGGAAACCGAGTACGGCAGTGGTGACAGGTGAGTAGTACAAGAACGAGTCGAGTCGAAGGAGATTACAAGAGATAACCGATAATGGGTGATAGGTTGACTTGGGGATATTCGTGTTGGATGCGTAGGCTATGGTTCGTCGGTAGATTATCGCGTCGGAGGGTTCGTCGGTCGAACAAGGCGTGTCGGGCAGCCTGCTGTATACTGGGCGTACAACGCTGAGTATGGCGCGCAGTCTGTGCTTGTCGTCGCGGCTGGCGTCGAGTGGGGTTGTGGGTGAACCGGCGACAAACAGGCGCAAACTCTTTGGTCACGATCAAGTTCAACGTTGAGTTCAACTGATGGCCGCTTCCGCGCTGAACCCGCGAAGAAAATAGGTCGAGATAAACCCGCTGGGCAATTTCTCGAGGTCGCAATCGTCTCCAGCGGACGGGAGGAGGATCCTCCGTGTTTTTCCAGAGGTCCGCTTCCGGACCCAGGCGGGAGTCAAGGAGGCTAACCGACACTCTTCTAGCAGATTTCGAAATCATAAATTTCGTAATATTTTCATTCTTATATATCTGCTTCCGACAACAAATCGACCCAGCTCGCCTTGTTCTCATCTTGTCCGTTTATCCGTGCGGTTACTGATTAGACAAGATCGGCTCTGGGACACTCGACCTTCTCCTCAACACCCAACGTATACCATACCAACTAAGGACGACGGCAAGGAATGCTCCAACGATAGCAGCCCCAATGTAGCCGGATTGTTCGTTTGCCTGCGCCCAGCCTCTCCACCACCTCGCTGTCAAGGAATGGTCGTCCTTGTCCTCCACCGCCTCCCTACAAGGCGCGCACTCTTCCCCGATGAGGCCCATGATCGTAATCGAGGAGATGCTGGCGATGGAGTCAAGACAAGCAGGAGACAATGGTCGAAACGCATACCTAAACGCAACAAGGATGCTCATCAATGTTAGTATAATGCTCAATCCAGACATCGCGTTCATCTTCACTCTCGTATTGATCTTTTCTGGTCGGTCCTCATCGAGGTGTGTCTCATGTTCGACCAGAGGGATCTCTCCCAGAGGGCTGGGCGACCTAGGCTCGTCTTGTTTCACAAATACTGCGAACTTGCGCTCCGGGAACCCGGCGTAAGAATATAACATCAGGACGGAGTCAATCGAATCGATGAGTGTCATCCCCGCTGTGAACAGCAGCTGAATACGGAAGTGAGCAGATACGGAGAACTCGCGCTTGGAAAAACCGCTCACGGGGAGAACGATGATATGGGCGGGTGCTATACCCCTGCCATCTGGTCCATGTTTCGCAATGGCAGATATCGCGAGGATCGCAATCGACGATGCAGTGTCGAACCCTGGAACCGCTCTTAATCACGATACGATGACCTCGTCGGAATGACACCGCTTACCGAAACCGAACAACACTCCCACCGGATACATCTACATTTCCGGGTTTAACTTTCTCTTGGACCGAGTTGAAATGGCGCTTGCCTTCCAGGGACGATCCACGAAGGTGAGCACAGGCCCAATTATCTTCATGAGCAGAGTGTTCCCGTGGTGGTGGGGTGGTGGTAAATGGCCGTCATTGGTGCTAAGTGTCTCCTCGCCATCGACGGCAGGCGGCGTTGGAGTCAAATTTGGTTCTTGCATCTGATCCTGAATACACTCAGTGGAGTCAAATAAAGCATATCTTGGCACACACCTTTCGACGTTGTTTCACAATTCGATACAAGATGATGGAATTGGCCACACCGATGATGAAGAGAAACGATCCGCTAAATGCGGCCCCTGTGCATGTCATATCCGGGTTAGCGATGAGACTGCCAATATTCGTGGTACGAAACGGCCATACCGACGATTCTTCCCACATGACCCACACTATCCAGTTTACCGTAGATATCCGTGCTAATAGCAATGGCCGCGTTCTAAAACACAGAATCAGAGTCGTCCACGTAGCTCTGGAGATGATTGCATACCACAACGATGACGATGGTACTGTGACCGAGCGAAAAGTACAAACCACAGGTAACGGGAAGCTGGCCCATATTGATCAACCCCCTGGTCGCATTATCGATCGCACTTGGGAGGAGTGGTAGCGGGTGTTAGTGAGGGAATTCCTAGAACAGCGGGATCAGCGAGAGTGCGTTGCGATTGTGACTGTGAGCGTACTGTGTGTCAACCGCGACATCGCGGACCTTATGTGGTCGGCGTCCAGAGCTGAGGAGAAACTGAGGTGTTGGACTTGGTGGACGAAGCGCGATGTACATACCGTGTCTCAAGCCAAGGGTCTGGAAACCTCGTTAAGCGATTGTGGAGACTCGCGGAGATTCGGAATGCATACCCAGGCAAGGAGCGCCAGATTCAAGACGGGCCGTGTGCTGTTATCCCTCCCGAACAAAATTCCAGCCACGGCCCAGAACAGGACATTTGTGGAGAGTTCTAGTGTGATGAGGAGAAATGAGCGGCCAAAGATGGTGAGCTTTGGAAGCCTCCGACAGTGCAGCGGCGACATCCTGCTGAGGGTCTGTGTTAGACTCGCGGGCTCGATGGGAAAGAGGCTTATCACCGTGGGATGGGTGGGTCATCAAATGTTCAGATATCGGCGAATTTGGAGATAAGATAGAAAGGCGGGCCGCCAACTAAGGCGCTGCAGTTCACCAGATCACGGGACTCTCCCTCATGGTCCGATCGGGATCTGGGACCCTCGAATAGACACAGCAAAATGACTTGACATCTAATATCTATCGACTACCCACGCAGGAGGGGAAGATGGGACGAGAGGCTCAAGGATTAAGTTAGACCGAAAAGTGTCGAAAGTGATGGGTATAGTGAACGAAAACAGTCTGGGAAAAAGCCGTACAGCCTAGCTCACCTTCTAACCTGATTCTCTTCGACAAGTACAGAAATCTACAGTCACAATCCCACCCCACATACTCCCGCATGTGCGCAACCTACAGTCGGATGACCGGAAGTCGGACGTGGTGGTCACTGTGACAGGGGGATCCAAGTCGGATCAGCGCGTGGGGCTGGTGGTGTTAACCTCAGGTCGATCCAACTCGGAGCACATGTGGGACGACTCTCAGAAACGCGATCCTCTGATAGGAATGTATTGTAGTGGGTCAGCAATGGAGCGGAAAGCCGCAGGGGTGGGTCGCCCCACACCGCCCGCGCTGGGCCGCTGCAGGGGTAAAAGGCTAAGAGATTCTTGGCTCATCCCCATCTCGCTTAAAAAGAGGGATAAGGCGGAGGGACAACAACATCCACAACCCACACAACCCGGAATCCTACCAACAGTCAATATACCACGATGGGCTCTCCTCAAGTTTGGTTCAGTAAGTGCCATCCTTCTCAGGACATTCACGCGACCGAACTCATAGGTGTCGCTCACGGCAGTCACCGGTGCTTCGACGGGCTTTGGTCGTAGCATGACTGAACTTGTTCTCATGCAAGGTGGAATCGCGATCACGACCCTTCGCACACCCTCCGCCTTGGACGCTCTCCGTGCCAATTGGCCCGAAGACAAGCTGATCATCCTCAAGCTTGATGTGACCAAACGCGATGATATCAACACCGCGTTGGAACGCGCCAAAGCCAAAGTTGGTCGCATTGACTTCGTCTTCAACAACGCCGGTTATGGCCTCATGGGCGAAGTCGAGGGGACCCCGGAGGACGCCGCCAGGGCCATGTTCGAGGTCAACTTCTGGGGTGCTGCTTACGTAGCGAGGGAGGCCGTCAAGTTTTTCAGAGACGTTAACCAGCCCCAGGGTGGAACCTTGTTGAACGTTTCGTCCTACATGGGGCTCATCGCGCAACCACTGATGGGTTATTATGTCGCCTCTAAGCACGGTAGGTGTTCACTTCAAAACAAGGAGACTATTCGGAGCTAACACCAACTTTATCACATCGTAGCCCCCGAAGGAGTTACGGAAGTATTGTCCCGCGAATTGGATCCCGCCTGGAATATCAAGGTATGTCTGCGATCGTCCATTTCAATCGGAGACCTCGAACTCATCCCCCATGCCCCAGGTCTCGCTTCTTGAGTTTGGAGGCTTCCACACCGCCGCTACAAACTCGATCGTCATCGTCCCTGCTCACGCGTCCTACACGAGCCCTGCCTTGCCTAGCGTCTTGATGCGCAAGGTCTCGAGTGAATGGGAAGCCCAGGGCGACCCGGACAAGGCAATCAATTTCATTTACGAGCTTGCCAACGGTGCCGATAAGCTCCCCATCCGTTTGGCGGTCGGCAAGGACGCGATAGGGATGATCAAGGAGAAGGTGAAGGAGTTGCACGACGATCTGGAGAACGCAGAGAAGGTATCCAGGGACGTCGTGTTGACCAGAACCGGATAGGTGCTTTCACCCGAAAGGGAATTAGAGCTTGCGCCATACCCATCAAATGTTTTCGTTATCTATGCCAATATGTAAAGTATAAGCTTCGTGTCTGAGTCTGAAATCCCAACCACAATCTCGTCTATTCCACATAGGGCAGGTCTTGCCGACGCATCACGGCGTTACCAATCGCAACGCACAAACTGTAGGCAAACATTCCCACTAAATCAATCACGAACTGCTTCTATATGCTAATGTACGAACCGTTCCGTCGCGATGGACCATTGGGGTGGATCTAGATACGCTAGGCCAGCCACTCTCTGTGAAGGTGAGGGTCAACCTAACTGAGAGTGGCGCCAGGTGGTGACATAGTATCCTGGACCATCCTTCTGTTTCTTCAGAACCCTAGCCTCCGCTCTGCTCAAAAGCAACGATGGGTGTGTAGTTTCTATTACACCGGGTCCGAAGTCGTAAACAAATGGCCTCGCTTGAGTGACCCCAAACAACCGCGAACTTTCCAATACCACGGAGTACACAGGGGAGGTATCGTTTCCCGGGGCATAGACACTCCAGCCAGTGGACCGGTTGCCACGGATATCCCAGAACGCAACCATGCCGTGTCGTGCGAGACCTGCGGCAATGTGGTTAGATGAGCCTCCGCCTGTTGCCACGCTGTAGATCGGATCGGCGGAAGGCTCGACGAAAGTCAACACTGGGAGAAGATGAGGTGCGGATGGCGGGGACGAAAAGGGGCGGAGACGTATGGGGGTACGGAGGTCGTGAATATTGACGCTCCCGTTGTACCGCCCAGAGACGAGTACCTGGTCTGAACCCCAGGTAGCAGATGGTGGTGTTCCACATACTCCGAAGACGGCGGACTTCGAATGGGTATCCTGGGAAGCGGGGTCCAGGACGTAGGTGGGTTGTTTGGATATTCCGTGCGGCTGTATAGTGTGGATGATCAACGGAGCCTTGGATGTCAAACCGAACGTCGCGTGATTGGTGGAAAGGTGGCAGGTCCAAGCGCGAGTCTTGAGGTCCAGGATTTCGACAGAACCTCCACTGGATACTGTTGCAATCCCATTCTGGGATACACCGAGAAGTGCATCCCTCTTGGATGACAATGCGAGGACAGAATCCCCGGAGTGAAGGGCCTCGATTGATGTAGGAAGGTGGGGGGTCCCCGAGCCACTCATATTGATCAACATCCGCGCAACACTCCCACTAGCAAGTCCGATGTAAAATTCTGCGCCATCTTGGTCGTGCACTGGCGCAATGCTTGTGATCACGTCAAGTGTGGCCCCGCCGCCTCCCAACTCTAAGTTCGCTTCTTTTCGGATCTGGGGAGAGTGTGGGCACTTGGGGGGTATGGAAGGTGTATGAATCTAGGTGGGTTCGGGAGGCGACCACGAGGCGGGAATCAGAGATGGCGAGGACGGGTCTTCGGAACGTCCCTGGCCAAACTGATGACAAGGGCCGAGCGATAAATTTTCCTTCGCGCCACGCGATGTCGGATAGGTGGCGATATTTCACCTGGTCTATTGGAGGGCGTAGAGACAGCGTGTGGCTTGTGCTGGGCGAAAACCGGGGGTTCACAAACAGATGCGAAGTCCAGCCAAAGCGGTTAACCTACGACACAGCTAGTTGGGAGATTGACCTTCGGGAGAGCATCTAGATAGAACTCACCACAAAGTGAAGGTGTTTACACGTTTGAGATAGAACAACCAGATTTGGAATGCTCAACGATTCGAAAATTGTGACCAAGACATCGGTCGGAAGGGTGGTAAGGGTTGCAATCATGAGGTATAATTTAGGCAAGAAGACTTGCTCCTATATTTATGCCCGAAGGGCTGCCAGCGTCAGGATGACTCTCAGCAGCGGTGATTGGAAGAGAGTGATGACATGGCGGAGGCGACGGAGATCACGTGAACGACGTGCTGAGTGACCCGACCCTACGCGTTCTGCGTGCAACCGAGAACACAACTATTGCCTCCTGTAGAGGGACATGCGTAGAGATGTACGCATACTGCTCGTTGGTGACGGTGAGCCCCTTCCTGCACCTTCCCTCAACGCTGTCGTTGGCTAATTACGTCGCAGAGGGTGTCGGCAAGAGCACAATCGTCACTTCCCTGATCAAGGAATCTTTTGTCTCCCAGGTCGGCTCCACCACGCGCACACAGGCGAAAGCTGTCTCATCGATTCACCCAGGTTCAACATATCGTCCCGGAAGTTACCATACCTCCAGAGGTTACGCCGGAAAATGTAACAACGTACATCGTGGATTCAGGGTGTACGTCCCGACCCCCTCCAGCCCGGGACCGTCCGCCTAATACCTCTGTAGGTGACCCTGATGACAAACAGCATCTGGAATCCGAAATCCGCAAAGCCCATGTCATATGCGTTGTCTACTCGATCGAAAACGCCAACACCTTCGACAGGATACCGGCGTATTGGCTTCCATACTTCCGCCAGCTTGGAGTCAACGTCCCAGTTATTCTCATTGGGAACAAAATCGATCTTAGGGGTGGAGAGGTCACCAACGAAGCACTTGAGGATGAGATTGTGCCCATAATGAACGAATTCAAGGTATTCCCAGTTACTCCCTGATCCACTGTGCGTCTGAGATTCGTGTTAGGAAGTCGAGGCTTGTGTGGAATGCTCGGCGAAGATGTCTCTGAACGTTTCCGAGGTGTTCTATTTCGCGCAAAAGGCCGTCCTCCACCCGACAGCACCTCTGTACGACTCCCGTGACCATGTATGTCACCACATATCATCCCCACGAAGCGCACTCATCAGCCCATAGGTACTGAAGACCGCCTGCGTAAACGCACTCAAACGGATATTCAAACTCTGCGACAAGAATAAGGATGGGCTATTGGACTCTGCCGAACTGAACGATTTCCAGGTAATTTATTCTCCGGGTTCCAGGGTTGAGATAACGAACAGAACTCTGCAGAGTAAATGCTTTGACGCACCATTGCAAACTCAAGAGTTGGAAGGGATCAAGGAGATGGTTCAGCGCCATGGTTCGGGGATGGTTGTCGACGATGGCCTCACTGAAACAGGGTTCCTGTACCTCAACACCATCTTTATTCAAGGTGGCCGCTTGGAGACAACTTGGACAATCCTTAGGTCGTTCGGCTACGGAGAAGACTTGAAACTCGTGGAATCCTTCCTGTCCCCAAAGTGAGTGTTTCTTCTGTTGTCCAATTTGTCGTCGTTCCAACCGAATCCCTAGGTTCGACGTCCCTTATGACTGCTCCGTGGAATTGAGTCACCTTGGTTACCAGTTTTTCACAGATATTTTCATGATGTTCGACAAGGACAGAGATGGTTCACTAAATGTCATGGAACTGAACGATCTGTTCAGCACATCCCCGGGGAATCCGTGGACAGCGCAGAAATTCCCAGATACAACAATAGCGGACGAGATGGGTGCAGTTACATTACAAGGGTGGCTTGCCCAATGGAGGTGCGCAAGTCCGCCTGGTAATGTGTACGCTGTATCACAACTAACGGTTGTCAAGTATGACGACGCTATTGGACCACAAAACGACTTTGGAGTATCTGGCGTACCTCGGTTACCCCGGCGATTCCACAGCGAGTGCTTTGCAGGTGACGAATCCGCGTAAATTTGATCGGAAGAAGGGGAAATCCTCGCGGAATGTCTTCTTGACCTTTGTGTGCGGTGCTGCCGGCTCTGGAAAGACCTCATTGCTGAGAAATTTTGCCGGGAAACCACATCTGGACACGTATCATCCAACCAAGAAGCCGATCAGTGTTGTGAACTCAGTGGATATCGATGGATCTGAGAAGTATCTTGTGGTAAGTTCCCCCAACAGAAGATGGTCGCTGCTCCTAATGTTGTCCCAAGCTACAAGAGTTTGGATCGTCATTCGAAGCGGAGACCCTGCGAAACTCGAAGAGGGCCGATTTGGCTGACGTGATTGTCTATGTCCACGACTCGAGTGACACCAATTCGTTTTCATACATCAGCAACCTGAGGGTGAGTATGCTTGGTGCTGGCTGCCTGGGTGTTAGATGATCTAACCGGGGATAATCAGCAACAATACAATTTAGACCACATTCCTACCTTGTTCGTTGCGACAAAATCGGATTTGGATCTAGCGCAACAGGTGAGTGACGAGGTGGGTTAGGACCCTCTATCTAACGGATGATCAGCGGCACGAGGTTCAACCAGATGTGTACTGCAGACGGTTGGGGCTGCAGGTTCCGGTGGCAGTTAGTGTGAGAAAGAACCAAATGGCAGATGTATTCCATGTCATTTGTGGGATAGCGATCAGACCGTGTGTCATTGTCTCTCGGATTCGGTCTTCAATAAAGACTGATTTGACATTGCTTACAGCACCTCCGCCATGCCAGGCGGCGCAGAACGTGGGCTTACGGCAACGGCACGTTTCAGGACGTTCATGGTCGTATTCATCGGGGGCGTGTCTGCTGGCCTTCTTGTGCGGGCATTATGGAGACAGGATGGGAAGATTGGGCCTCTGGGGCAGTGGCTACGGCGGCTGTTCACTGGACGGTGATAGTTAGCACTGGAATATTTATGATATCTAGAGCCGGGTAATACCATCTAATCTCTGGTCGGATGTGATCAGGTGCACCGATTTAAATATCAGACACGCCGCCTTTGCGTTCCTTCATCGGCCTCGAGGTCTACAAATCGCAATAATCAGTCGTTTTTGCCATTTTCCACAACTCGTCCAGCTACTGCCAGCATCCCATCGATTCTATCCCCCCGTCATCTCGAGTGGGCTACAAGAGAACGATCAAGAGATCCCCTTAATCACCCAATTCAGCTCCTCTCTGTCTATAACTACCATCTCCCCAGGATCTTGAAAGAGCATTAGACATGGACGAAGACATGGATTTCGACACCGGCTCGTCCTCCACGAGCAATCCCTCTTACAACCCTCCCCAGCAGCCGCATGATGGTAGGAAGATGCTGTAAGCCCGCCGTTCCTAAAATCGTCATCACCGTCGTCGCCGCAGTCTACCATCCACACGTTATGCAGACTCGTTTAACTCTCTTCTTTCACCCAGGGATCTCGTATTCGTCCAGGATTGTACGGGAAGTCAGGGGAGCTACATCACCTCCGCTACCAAGAACATCGAGTCCATCTGCGCCCATATCTTCGAATCCGGCAAGCTACAGTCCCCGGAGGACCTCCGCATTGGATTAGTTGCCTACCGTGATCACCCACCACAGGATCACACTTATGTGGTCAAAAACTTTGGCTTTTCTTCCGACATTTCCAAGGTCCACAAGGATTTGAGCAGCCTCTATGCATCAGGAGGGGGAGATGGTCCCGAAGCCGTAACCGCCGCTCTCAATGAAGCCTTGAATATGGATTGGAGAGAGCACGCGAGCAAGATGGTTGTGTTGATCGCGGATGCGCCGCCCCATGGCATCGGTGAATGTGGCGATGGTAGGCTTCACTCCTCGTCAAGATCACTTCCAGGACGACATTAACCTTGGCGAAGGCTTCGAGGAGGGATCCCCTGATAACCACGACCCACTGATAATCGCTAGACACATGGCCAGCAAGGGTGTCACTTTGGTGAGCTTACAACTCTCCCTGAAACGACCCTCCGCCGATCGCTGCGTTACAGTTCTTTGTGGCCTGCGAGCCAGCATTGAGCGGGTACTCTGTGAGTGACTCCGTGTATTTGGCCTTGCCCTCTCCGTTGACCTCCTCCAGTTTGCCACCGACTTCTTCAAGGCAATCACCACCATCACCTCCGGCCTGATGCTCCCCTTGACCACCGCAGATCTCCTCACACACGCAATTGTGGGTAGTGTGTTGGAAAACCTCGATATGGAACGCTTGGTACGAGAAGTCGGGCAGGCCGTCGCCCAAAGGATTCTCGGGAACAACGAAACTGTGGACGATGTTGCTCGAGAATTACATGAACGGCTTCTGCTTAGAAATGAGAGCACGAAAAAGGTCGTCATTGAAAGCATCTACCGGGAATCTGAGGAAGGAACACACAACGTCAACGTGTTCATCAATGCCCCAACTCTCGCAGAGGCGCGACAACTTCTCAAAAAGGTACACTTCGTTGGCACCCTCAGCCATGATCGTTCATTCACTCCCTGTGCAGGTCCCAACGCCTAGGTTTACCGATAAGTACCTGGCGGCTCGCAGCTCCGGCTCTCGATTCTCTACACGTACGTGGCTAACCCCCCCCCCCCTCACTATCCTCCGATTGATCGTCATCGCAGTCTATTCGCCATCGATACCACCGCGATCGCCTGAGAGGAGGACGGTGTTTGGCTCTTCTTCGTCCTCATTTTCTTCAGGAATGCC
>Ga0307511_10001151_pt1 | contig 28160 bp, 15 predicted proteins | sample 13_EM_MG_FD_200266 | JGI IMG/M metagenome (GOLD analysis project Ga0307511, IMG submission 200266) | Populus trichocarpa ectomycorrhiza microbial communities from riparian zone in the Pacific Northwest, United States - 13_EM | ecosystem: Host-associated > Plants > Roots > Unclassified | place...
TGGAGATGGTCGGGATGGGGGTGGTGGGGATGGTTGCGGGGATTAGGTTAGGAGAAGGAAAGGCAGGCGAGAAGAGGAGAAAAATTAATCGGCCGAATGTACAGGCCGAAACCCCCATTACCACGCCCCCTAGCCCACAAGATCAACAAGACCCAGTCCCACCCCTTTACCTTACTTATCAACGTACTCCAGCACCCGACCAAGACACCCCAGCCTTGCTGTCTCTGGGTCACCCTCCTCCTCGATGGAAAGTATCTTTGAACTTCCACTTCTACTTCTACTATTCTACTTGATACATAAGTATTTGTTTCTCTTTAAGACAGGATATAAATTGACAACACAGTGGTAGGCATTACCCCCGCCCCTGGGTTCCTCAACACAACATGGAGGGGATCGGGTATCCCACATCTATTGAAACCGTGCGTGAATAGCGATGCAAAGGAAAGGGACGTATATCCCGTACTCCGAGTACTACCCCCAAGATAGCTGCAGAACTTTACCGTGCCATCGACCTCCTCCGGCAGGACTGGCTTATGCAAGATCAATACTTCGGTGATGACGCGGATACCCAGGTGGGAGTCATTATTGGCTCCCGATGATAGCAAGAATGGGGCATAGGATAGAGGTGATTACCGTGACCGCAGTGGGCATGGGAGTTCCCCTAAGGGAGATATTTTCGACTCTAGTGATACAAAAGATCGCTAAGGCATACCTGCCCTACGAGTGCTTTTGAATATCTTTATCAAATGTCATTTGGTAATATGCGATATATATCTCCAACAGATTCAACGAAGGCGGCCCGTCATCATAGCTAGCAAGCCCTCAACTGCCTCCCAGGCCGCAATCATCCGATTTTAACAGTCTAGTTACGGATTTTCACGATACCTCTTGACCTAAATCTACAAGATAAACCCCTACTCTTGCAAAAGTGCGTCTAAAAATGACGGGCGATGGAGAGGCGCGCTGCTTCTGATTGGATTAGGGATTAGTGATATTATTACCTGAGGATGTTTGGGAGCACGGTGGTTAGGGTTTGGGATGCGAATCTCGAAAATGAAGGATCTATAGCTAGAGTCGGGAGAGGCAAGTGGTCAGTTGGTAAGATTACTACATGGTGTAAAGGGACTCTAAGCATGTTGGTGCAAGGTGATGGGCATCGGGTCAAGTAAGTGCATATTTTTACTTAGCGAGTGTTTTAGTTCACTGACGCCATCCCGAGATATTCCCAGAGACTAACTAGGAACTAGACCTTCGGTTCCATACCTAAATGTTTCGTGCATTATCATTGTTAGAGTTTTGTTCCGCGACGCCGAGAAGGGCTAGAGAAGACCGAAATACACCGGAAATATCTCTGGGGAAAGATAGTGGCATGGTGGACAAACGATTTAATTATGTGAACATGGAATCTAGCTCTCGCTAGTGCTCCTGCTATCCTGCTACTCCCAAAGCTTTGGCCTTAAATATGAGGTGCTATGTCTGCAAATATATGAAGTATACGTGATACGGTAGATTATTAGATTTGTTTCTTAAATATAATACAGAAACTACTATCCCAACTCTTGCTGCATTGACTTTGGTATATGCAGAACAATTGAAACATTTAATTTCTGGCGGATCAACCCCCTGGCGGTGGAGGGATTTGGTGTCTAGTTTTCAATATAGTGAGATATCTCTAGTAAATACTAGTAGGATTGTTGTTGATAAGATCGTAGCACAAACCCCAGTACTCTGTATGTTGACACCAAAATCATAAATTTCACCAAAAATCCCACCCCAGACACTAGGCAGCATACCTCAGGGTCGTCCCATACAAACCCTGGGTGGTAATTATAATTCAAGGGGGCGGCATCGATCACTTGGTGGACGAGGTTAATATCTCACTCTTGTCTATAAAGAATGGAGTAATATTGGATTCCCGAGATGGTGAATTTTCGGTCATGCTGCATGACCATGGCATATATAATCAATCTAATAGAATATGTGGACCCCCACATGGGGAGAGTCCACTACGCTATTTATCCCAGAGGAGGATAAAGCTTCCGGGAATTGGTTCCGTATCTTGAAAGTACCCTGTTTTTGCAAAAAGGTGCCAAACAAAGCTCTATAGCCTCATACTTTGCTCCTTTATAACTCATGTTCTCATTTCTCCTATATGTTTTTGTAAGTAGCTACTTAAAATTCAATTACAAGTCCTAGCTCACGTGACCATTGTTACCCGCCTCATTGGAGAAACACCTCCGGTACCGAGCGTTCCCAATAATCGGGGTTCTGCTGTACTATGAGGTTTAAATGGCATTGAGTTTCTTGGTACGTTCTCTAGAGAGCATGGAATTTAACGAAAAGAGGGTATATGGTAGAATTTCCCATAATTACCAGGTAAGGGAAATATCACATAGACCTCATGATCTTGATAAGCACTTATTTTATAGACCATTAGCATGTTAATGTGTGGTATTAAAACGACCTCGTGCTAACCAAGAGTAATTGTATTACGATGCCCCCAGGACGTATAAACAGAACAAAAAACCCCTCATTGCTATATTCACCCTTCAAGCAATACAAGCAAGATCAAAAACATCCAATTGCCTGGGCCTCCTTCTGAATATGCATTAGAATGTGGAATAGTTGCAACCCCGTCCTACTTCTACCGCCATTCAGATCTTACCCTTTATCCATTTCCAAGATCTGACCAAATTGCGTAAAACATATGAAATTTACAAATAGGGTGTGAAATCCCATCTCAACTCAATTTCCTGTCCTGGTCTTGACTACCCACAGATTTACCCTCAGCCTGCTATCCTTAAACCCCCATATGGATAAATGGTGCCCAATTCTGCGCTCTCTATATCATTACCGGTTAATGTACAAATCGACAGAGAGACAGCGGCAAGGACATACCTTCGGGTTTTTTTCCCTTACCACCATTACTGCAGCATGCAAGCATCTTGCCAATGCCCCTTCCGCCTCCCACCTAATCCTAGCACTCAACCTCAAGCCGTACTTCTTACGCAGCCACTTTGAATAAACTGTCTCCGCAACAGTCAACGCAGCTGCATCATCCACGTTCCACAAGGACCCAATAACATTCACAAACCCAACCATCTGCATAGCGCCCATGAGATGAATCCCCTCGTCAGTTATCCCGGATTCATTTGCATTATTATCGCCCTTGGAGAGGTTTACTCCGCGCTCAAATAGGCCAAGATAGGCGCCCTCTCGTGGATATTAATCTCTGCAAGTTCACGCACTTCCAGTGCCTCATCATATGGGATAATAGATGACCTCGAGGGATCAATAGGAGTTGAATATCCATGACCGGCAAAGTGAAAGATAGCCGGGTAATCTTGCGGTGGAGCTCCCGGTGGGGGCGCGAGGCGGAAGATTATTTTCTCTTTCGGGGGGTCAAACAGAGGGACAGGCTCAAGAGCGCACTGCTCCGGAATACGCTTTATGGCTTTGGTGATGATCTTGCTTAAGATCCCGACCTCAATAGGGGGCCCACTGAGAGAAGGAAAATGTCCCGTCGTTTTTCTGGGGTCGACATCTTGTAGTCGAATTTGTGTCTTTTCCACACTACAGAGAACAGCGGTACGGCCACGTTCCTCAGGTCGAAGGGATTTTCGGATGGCTGCCTGCCCGCGCGAGAAAATGAGCGCTTTGATACTAGACGTATAGCTCGACACTACACGATTCATCACACAAGAGTGTCTACCGAAGGGGGTTAAGGTTCCCTTTGTAGCTGCGTGGATAGGGAGGCGGGAGGCGATTCCTGTCGTGCACCACCAAACACGAGGATATTTTTCCAGAGGCCACTCGTCAGGTAGATCGTGATTATATTTGAGGGTGGAGAGGACTGGTTCGGCAACTGCTGTCCATAGGTAATGGAGAAGGCCTGGACCCACCACTGCCACCTCGGAGATGTGTTTGTTTATTTCCTCCTGGCTCAGGTTAGGAAGAGGGATGGAGATAATATCGAATTGTGGGTCCTGCCGCACGATGAAGGCGTCACAGCGCCATTCCGCCACACTGATCACCACGATAGCTCCATCACCAGCCGCGTTCTTCATCTCTTCGACCCCCGGTGGCATAAGAAATCTCTCGAAGCCCTCCAATCGACGAATATCCCGGATCACGCCTTGCAAGTCGTAACATGCCTGCAACAGCTTACCACCGAAATCATTACTACCGCTAGCAGATTGTTTTTTTCCTTTGATCCCCGATGGGTCCAACTCTTCCTGGCATTCCACAAACCTATCTGCAAGCAGTGGGCTAGCCTGCTGCAGTGCGCTGAGATCGACACGGGCATTGAATCTTTGCCCAGCAATGATGTCACGCCCCTCTTCAAGGATCCGTAGTGCTTCGGCCGCTGGATTCCCAACTTTCAATGTTGCCCCGGCAGCTTGTTTCCCTGCTTGCAATACCGCCGCAGCCGCTTGCTCTCCTACTTCCAATGCTGCCGCGGCCGCCATCGGCGCAAAGCCAACGTACTCCTTCAGGACCTTCTGCTGATCTTGGGAAGAGAGCGACTGGATGGGAAGCAGCCGGAAAATCTCCATTGCCCCTGAAGCAATTTTAAATAGTTCATCCCACTCCCCGGCTTCCTTCAGCAATTTGCAGGACTGGACAACCGCGAGGAGCCGGGTTATAGGCGTAGCATTGTGGCATGTGGAACATGCTTCCAAGTCGGGGAGGACGATCATACCAGCTCCTGGCGTTCCTTTGACATGTGGGTTTGCTAGAAACTGCTTTGCATATTGGTAGTTTAAGTCAGCACGGAGGAGTGTAAGCTTCGCAGGACAATACAGCAGCGCATCAGCCGCGTATTTCGACGCCTTTCGTAGATCTTCCGGACACTCCGACCTCGCCAGCAATCTGCTCAACTGGGTTGAAAGGCGGGTCAAGTCCAGATTAGTAAGTTCACTGCGAAACCGATCCACGTAGATCTCAAGTCCATTTTTGGCGAGTACATAATCCTCACTGAACTTCTCAGGGTCCAACCGATACCTAGATTCATAAGCGTTGCTGAGAGCGAGGAGGCAGTCAGCCCTGACATGGGCATCTCCAGTCTTTCTCAGTACCTTCCATGCTATTCTCGCCTGATACACAGCTTCCTCCAAGACATTTTCCTTGTCGATATCTGATGTCAACCGCCTCGACTCATACTGCATTCCAAGATATTGACTCAACTATACCCGATAGTTCGTCCGCAATAGCTTATCAGGCGCACAAAATTTTACCACCACTTGCTGGTATTTAATTGCCACTAGGATATCGGGGTAATTCCCGGTGCTGGAAAACCTTCGTGCTAGGATCTGAGCGAGAGTACTGAGGTCAGCGAGATAACCAAAGAGTTCGGCAAGAGTGCGAAATTTGATGTCCCCGTCCCCATAGGGACTGAATAGTTGTTGAGGGTTCTGAGATTCAAGAGCCTTTGTTGTTTGAGCCAGCGCCCTTTGCAAATCATCGACCTTCCCCGAGCGTTCGAATGCCACCAGATGCAACCTGCTCAGGACATTCCTCGCACTGTTCTCGGCAACGATAAAAGCGTAAGTACTAGGAACTCCTATTCTCATAATATCCAATACCTCCTTGGCTCGCCTGATACCCTCGGCGAAATACTCGGTATTGTTGTCTGGATCCTGCCGGTAGATACTTTCACAGACCTCAGCAAGACTGACTAATAGGTATGGTCTCGCTTCGGGACACTTTTGGTAGATATCCTCCTCGCTAATTAAACCCAGACCCTCTTCAAGCAGCTTCTTGACCTCCAGGAACCCGCCAATGTCGCTCCGCCCCTGTTCAACCAGTGATTGGATTTTCTCCTTTGCCATGTTGCCAAGGGTTCTTGCCCAGTCACCTAGTGCAGGTTTCTCTTCATCTTTCTCCCGACGCAGGCACTCCATTGCATATTCTATCGCTCTTCGACACATAGCAATTGCATCTTTCAACAAAGTTTGCCGCTTTAGCAGGTCTTCCTTTCTTTTAGTGCGCCTTTCAGCCTCCAGCTGTAGCTTCTGTTTATTCCAGGTATTCTCGTCCATCCCAGGTGGCTTTACCGGATCATCAGTTTCTTCGGATTTGCCACTAAAATGCCGGTACTCGGAAAACTTGTTCATCGCCTCGTGGAACGTATCCCATGACAGGGATGATGAGCCTTTCGAATTCCAAGAGGGCGACGCTGGAGGGTCTATCTCATGTTCTCCCTCCGCATCCTTCGAGCTCTGTCCCTCCCGCTTCATGAGGAGCCCATGGAAGGCGCTCAAATTGGCTGCAAGCAGACTCTCCAAGTTCTGGTCATCTTTCGCCTGTTCCTTACCCAGGTGGCACATCGCAAGCCCAATCGCCAATACCCTTTCTGCATCCGAATCATTCGGGTTTGCCCGATAGAAGGTGTTTAGTGATTTGGACAAACCCAGCAAGGCTTTGCTGGGGATCCGGGGGAAAATAACTGATCCCAATTCCGATATGTCCCTGTAGGTTTCAGTTAAGGCTAGTATGTGTGCAGCCACTATGCACCTTGTCGTGAAACCCTTTGATTCCCCGGAACCAGGTTGGTCCAAGAAGTCAACAAGCCAGATGAGAGCCGTTCGAAGAACCCAATGTCGACCATCGGTATCAATTTCGCTTTCTGCCTCGTCGGTTTTTGTCTCCACGGGTGGGATAGTGGTAGCTGCATTCACATTATCTTGATCAGGTGCCACACACGCCACATCACCGCTACTCACTGGGACACGCAGAAAGCATTCGGCAGATGCAATGGCCGCCTCAAGATATTTGATCTCACCGGTAGCCTCCCACAGCTTTCGGTTAACTAGTTGCGTTTGCATTATCGCATGGAGGTGGTAATTTGTGATTTCCTCCTGGTTGCTCATGAGCTCCTCCAATTGAGTATCTTTACTTGATTGCGTCTCACTCTCGAGGCGGGCGGAAATGGTGGAAGGAGGGATATTAACAACACGCCATAGGTTTGTGAGGGCCCTATTCAGATGGAATATGTCACCGGTCTGGCCATTAATGGTCGAGTTATCGTAGAGCAGAACATGTTTCTCCGCCAGGCTCTGGAGCAGAGCGTCGATATTCCTATGGCGACGCCCATCGGTATGCTTTTGGAGCTCCTGAATTAGGATCCACTCCTCGATGATGATGGATAGGAATAGGTCATCGTCACTTTGGCATATATTACATCCATTTGACGGTTGCTGTCCCTTAACCTTCATCTGAAGGATGGTAGCCATAGCACCACCCAGCGACTTTTGAGAAACATCTTGACTTGGGGTTGATTCTCCCGACATCCTGAAAGTAATCAGCAATGCATTAAGGCCCAAGTTTATTATATAATGGATTGATGTGGCATACTCAGGCACAGCTTGCAGTTGATATATGAATTTATCCCCAATATTGTTAGTTGAAAATCTGGTTATTTTTCGTACCTGTTAACCTTGACTCCATTACTAGCTATTTAGCCATTGTTATATTTATTATATAGGTCTGGCCCCCATATCCCCACATCAGACGCTCAGTCGCATAGTAAGGAAGGCAACCTCCAAGGCAGCCGGAACTAGACATAACTACAAATACGCCCTGCATTCTCTAAAGTCGGACGCTGGCTATGGGGACTGAGACATTTCGGTTATCCACTGGACTACCATGGAAGTTTGAAAAAGTCGCCCCCCCCTTCGAATACCGTGAATTGGGAGTTAATCCCCCCCTCCTCTAAGATGACAAGAATTTTCCACTGATCTAGGGAAGTTTTGTAGATCATCAGCTTGATATACCTAGTTGCCTGAGGTTGAAGGTTCGATCCAGCTGGTTTTGAGCCCCCACCCTTGTCTCCTCAAAATACGGAGTGCAGTACCTACAAGTATCAGTGCATTTGGTTGAATACCTAATTTAATCTCAGGGACACACCTCCTGGATTTGTACTGAGACAATCTCGAATGTGCAGTATGTATTCAATATATATCCGTTATCACGATGAATTATTGCACTGCGTGCAGCTTGCAGTACCAAAAGGGCTACAACAGCGGAGGCTGTCTGCCGCAAATACAGAGAGCGCTCATGAAGAGTGAGATACTTGAGCATGCCAGACCGTGCTGCAGCTGTTATTGCTGCCAACGGCTATACCAAATAGTAGTAAGCTCCTGACAATTGGCGAGCTATGTGCAGTGCAGGCTGCAAGGGTGGATTGCACAGTTTGTATTGAACGTTCGTTGGAACCTGACTCACTGTAAAGTAATGCGGGCTATATGCAGTGTATTGTTGTAATGGAACCCCCCCTTCGAATTGAGAGCTAGTCGAGCGAGACCTATGTCATAAATAGCCTCGATGAGCTACTTGCTAAAGAAGCAATGATAATTACGTATTGACACGAATAAGTGCGGGAAGGTTTGGGCAGCCAGCAATCAAAATCCACAATTATAGACTAGCACTGTCCGGTCAATTCACAACCCTCAGGTGCATAGCAGCCCTGACTGAAAACTCCTGTCTCAACTGACCCGCTGGTTTTTGTTCATTCTCGCACTACTGTACATACTTATTACTCAATACGTTGTGGCTATTATATTTTACCACAATAAAAACAAGCATGTCATGAGGAATCAAGCCATTAGCACATATGGAAGGCGCTCAAGATGCTCATCAATGTGCATGGGAGCATCGATATCTCATGCAGTGATAGCCATGATAGTGACACTATGTATCCATGAGCGAGGGTGATGAGGTCATTTTCATCAGATACTCCTGCTGAATAAGCTCCGTACGTCTGGGAAAATGCCATGAGCGTCGCTTCTAGACATGATTATAGCTCGTACCCAGTCTCTTGTTAGCTGGGCGTTGTCACGTGTGTTTATTGATTGCAAGTGTATTGCAATTGCAATGGGCTCGAGTTGATCTTTTTGGATTGTGGGATATGGCTTTAGCCTGCTGTACGTGAGGTAATAACAGCGCTATTATTGGCAAGTTCGGAAAGCACAATATAGGAGCTTTTGCGCCATAATGTATTTTAAAATCACATGTGGTAGGAAGTTGGCGATGGGGTTCACCAATAACCCGTACAGGCAGGCAGCGTCAGTGTTAATGGCATCGTGCGTACCGCTCTTGGCCCTGGAGTACAGTACAGCACTTGGATATCATATCAGCTCGAAACTTAGATTTAAAAGCAATGAAAAAAATCCAACACTCGAATTCACAAAAACACACAAGGAAACATCGGTGCATCGACTATTTTTTCTCCTTTCATCCGAATCACTACCTCACTAAACGACCTTGCCAGATAGCACCGTAACCCTCGAGGATGACAATAATATGTGACGGAGGGTAGATACTATACAGCCTTCACCACATCAGTTCCCATTGCACACTAGACATATAATATTATTTTTGAATAACAAATACTTACTGCTCCACAAGATCGACGTCAGTTCAATTCAAATCTATGAACTAATCGGACTGATGTTCACAGTTATCAAGGCTGTGTTCCATGGCTCAACTTCCTCATCGTCCTCGATAACATTGCGCTGGGGAAGGCCCATAGCGGCAAACAGCTTTGACAACTCATCCGAGCCCCTATTAGAAGGTGTGCCCACTAAATTATCTTTCAGTTCGGGCATTAGCAATGTATTGAAGTTAGTTGCCGTATGCTTATCTGCGAACACGAATACCAAGAGATAATCGGTGACCATCTGCTGCGTTTTGACTTGACTGGGGATTTGAAATTTCCATGGCTTGAAACGGCGAGTTTCTTTGACATCAATGGTAACAAAAGGCTCCCCATATTTCGAGTTTGGAAGAATCTTGGAAATTCCCCAAAGTGGTTGGAGATTCAGAATACATATACTGACAGGGTTCGTGAATTTATTTGTGAATTCAACAGTGACCGGAACCAGGGGGTGGACATCAACACTCCTAGAATCCTTCCCCAGCTTCACTGTATAAGACAAAACATCATTAGCTTGATTGATACAGAGGGTGATTAAAGTAGGTAAAACATGGAACAAAAAATGCAAGGCTGTATTCTCTGCCACATATATTCGACAGTAAAGATTAGAGTCAGGAAATCGAGGTGTATATTAGTCACTTACCATTGGGGGACTGGACAACTTTGAATTCAAAAGTATCACCCAAAAGGAGTGTCTGGTCCACATTTTTCAATCCCTTCACCATTGTGAACTTCGCGAGGTGGGTTAGGCCATCCATGAAGAGATTCGGTATGTCGGTACGTGGGAAGCCTAATACTGCCGAGAATGTATGCTGGCTCTGGAAACGGTGAACGTGATACAGGGTATAGTTTCCGTCAGGATCAATCTGGACCTGATAGCTTGCTTTGTTAAGCCCGGGAACAAAGTCTACCGGAATATCCAATGCGTCCTCTAGTACTTTCTTGAGCCTGTCAAATCGTTCGTCGTGTCTGTTATCTGTCTTAAGGTATACATGAATTGGCTCCACCGGGGAACTTAGAGAGACCGCTCGATATTGACCACCACTTAGTTGTTCTCGGGAAAGCTGGGGGCTCTCCGGAAGGAATTCAGCAATCGACTTTAGTTCCTTGACCTCCGTGATCTTAACTCGGGGGTCCGCTGCAGAGGGTTCACGCGCGTTGGATGGAAACAAGCGAAATTCTGCGCCGATGCGAACACCATGAATTGCCCCTATGTCGAGAGTTATGGTACCAGTTTCCTCTCCACTCGATACACCCACCGTTGCCTCGCGGTCTTCTACACGCTCTTGGCTGAAAAGCGCTCGGTCTCCAGCCCCGAAAAATACTGGCGACTGATCAAATTGCTTCATATCAATCATCTTTTGGAGGCGTTGATGCATTTGTTGATGTGAAATCGAATGCGGATAGGATTCTTTCAATGCTTGTAGGTAGTAGTATGTGAATATACCATGAGGTCCCTCATCCTTCGCTACAGTGGAGTTTTCCTTTGCTGTTTGGTCGAAACGGCAGGCTGCAAGTAGCTCATAGCCCGTCGGGTTGAGCCAAAAGGCATTCGAGTTCTCCTCAGGAGTGCCTTCTATGGCATTTCTAGACTTGCTCCGCAGCACCCCCTGTAGATTCTTCCGGATATCTGCTTCTGTGAGGGTTGGTAGTGGGGGATATGCATCCACATCAGTGCCGCCTCTAGGGGTATTACCCCCAGATTGTGGCGCCCCAACACGACTTGCGCTACTGGAATGGCAGCTATCGAGAACAACAGTCAAGGTGATACCTTTGTCCACTATCGTATTGAGATACGACGCTAGTTCGAGGTCCAAGATGTATTTGCCTCCGGGAGCATGGATGTCACAAGGGACGAGAGATTCGTCAGACTGATCGACACCCATCTTAATTCCTGGGAATGCTGTTGGCTGTGTCCGGCCTCCGTGGCCAGCATAGTGAATATATATCAGATCACCTTTTTGTGCAAGATCCGTGACCTTCTTGAGCAGCGCGGTTATGTTGTTGTGGGTCGGCCACTCTTCTCGGTTTCCCGCTGGACCATCTTTTTTCCAATTGGGATTGTCCTTGTGCTCTGCTAAGAGTTTGAAGATATTATCATGGTCAACTTCCAACTTTTGCATTAGGTAGAGCTCGATAGCATTGATATCCCTAACGCAGCCGTGAAGGTGTGGATACTTCCACGTCCTCCCGTTCTTAGACTTTTTCGGGGGCCCTGTCATATAATGGTTTATTCCAATGAGGATATAGTAGTGTTTGGGCTTGCCGGTGGTCTCGTCGCTAGGATCTTTTGGTGTAGTGTTCTGTTTATCTGGCTTTTCTTGCTGGGGTGGAGGGTCAGGGGCTGAGGGGTCGCGTCGTGATAAATCAATCTCCATCTCGGCCCATAAATCGAGCCCATGTTCGCCATAGGAATTGATGACGGGCTTGCTACCACCAGCATGTTTCCAACCGCCATTAAAAGCCTCCAAAGGCTTATTTTGCCTTGCCCTCCGGAATCCACTTATCTGATACCAAGTGTCCTTGAATCCAAGACTGTGGATTACAATCTTTTGCTCACACACTGGGCACTTTACATCATCCTCGTCAAGGAAGTAGTTGAACTTTCCATTATTGCGAAAGCCCCAAGAGTACCAAACCATTTTCCCTCTACTCTTACATCCTCTGGTATTGCACGGTCCTGTAGATAAATGCAGCTTATCAGACATTGTCCCTCAACCCAGTATGGTGGGGCCCGAGCCCGTTTAAAATATCTTGTCAACCAAATGAGATATGTTTTGACAAAATCATACCTTCAATATTCAAGCCAGGAGTCTCAGGCATGAGGGTTGTATGGTATATACGCTAGCAGATGAACGTGTACGAAGATTATTTTTCGCTGCAATGGGCAAAGCACTCGGTGTGAAAACAGAATGTGCTAGACTTGAATATGCCAGACCTGTATATGCCAGACCCAAAGGTCAATATGGAATTGGTAATTTATCTACAAGATCCCAAAGTCCCTATATATATATATATATTTTGCAACAGGATAAGTACCTATATGGCATTGCCATCACATGGATTCAAGTACAAACACAAGCTTTGCATCATCTTGAAGCCTCGTTAATAGTACTACAGATTGGCGATTGCCAATCAATGGCTGCAACAATACGACATTGTCATTCTACTTGGGCAGGCCAGATGCTTCCAAAATTTATGTCGGGTCCGTAGTCGATAAGTCGATAGCATACGTTAACTATGCATTCCGAAGCCCAGCACCTATGGATTTAAAATCGGCTACTTGCCACCAATTGCCGTACTGAACGTTGCTCCAATATGCATGCAGAGAGAATATCTGTCATGGGCTCAGCGAGTAGTTAACGTTTTCCGAAGCTGCCCCGCCCGCAATACCAATTTCAAACATAACTACCCAATCACTTTCGCTTTCAAGCTGTAACAATCTGCATCATGTTCATGGAACAGTTCCCCAGATTCAGAATTATTTCCTGCTGAGCAATTTACTTGCTGCTAAACGAAGGCTTGCAGGTGCATGCAGCAAGAAATAGATTATGGGCGACAGAAAGGTTCCACGATACATCAGGAGTAATGGTCCAAATATTATTACAGCCATGAACAAACAGCAATAAGCTAGCCTAGGCCCGCATTTCTTGGTCTGAATGTCTAGGTCGCATGTCTAGGTCAGTACGTCTAGGCCTGCATGTCTAGGTCTGCAATCAAATAACAGGTCCAATTCTCCAAGGGGTGTGCTCTTAGTTGCACACTTCGTATTCGTGGGTCGTATTAAAAATTAACAATAATCTTTGACCCACCATATCAGAATTTAAGGTGCAAGTGGCACCGGCGCTTGTGGGTCAGTAGCAATAAATAACTCACGAAACACTTTAATCTGAGGGCATTGATATAGTATAGGTGCGTGACGTGTAAGTGTAACATGCAGCTACAGACTAACAATTAAACATGCGTATTAAAAAATTAACAATAATCTTTGACCCCACCATTATATCAGAAATTAAGGTTGCAAGTGGCATGTGGCACGGGCGCTTGTGAGTGCAGTAGCAAAGGAAGGGGATTGACGTAGTATCACCTCCTTTCTCCATGTAGGTGTATGGCGTATAAGCTTAACATGTAGCTACAGACTAACAATTAAACATGCAAACATCTCGCCATAGCCTAGGGCTGACTTCGGGTTAAGATTTGAAAAAAAACACGAAAAAAACATGCAAACATGAATTATACTGTACCTCTTAATTTTCGCTCACCAGCCGCGGGTTAACAGCCTGGTGTAGTAGGGTTCAATATATAACATGCACTGTACAGGTCAACATATCTTATAAGAGAGTATGGGGTTTGTCGTATTATAAAAAACGCTAAATAATCTAATAATGTATGCCCAGACTAAGGATAGTGACCCAGAACGTTGACCGGCGAGACCTTTGTGCTATAGTGTTACATGTTTTAAATTTCTTTTGTTGCAAAAGATCAATACAGGAGTAATATAAACGTTCCTTAGACCCTCGCACTCCTAGTTAACGGGCTGCTAGCACTCCACAGACTAAGCAGTAAGTCGCTATAATATCTAGTTCTCAATCCAGCCCATTTGCGCCTGTTTAATCCCGCTTCCCAGAAGATTTTTCGCTCTTGTTCCATCTGTTGGTCTCTCTACTCCATCAATTTCATCATTAGCGAAAATGGAAGACCAAAGTAAATCCGCTCAGAGAGGTACTCGTACGGCACGCCGCACCCCTCCTAAGCAATGGTATATTCTCGTTGCCATAAACCACTACATACAAGGGACCAAGGCGAGGGTGTCTGACAAAGGAGAGACGTATCGGGTTGGTCACCTGAATGGGTGCGTCAACGATATCGAGATGGTCGAAAAGTATCTTCTACAGGAGCGTGGTGCGAAAACCGAGTCGATATTCAAATTAGTCTCCCAACACGCAGATAGGGACGATTGGGAAACAGCTGGCCCCGTAGGTGATCGCAAATTTTGGCCTACGTACTTGAATATCGTTGATCTCTTCGCGCAAATCACCAAGAAAGCACGACCAGGAGATCTTGTCTATATCCATTATGCAGGCCATGGTGGTAGCATCAAACCCACCCTCTATCCTATCCTAAAGGGAAACGACCAAGTGGACGAATCACTTGTGCCTTGTGATATCAATACTGAAGAAGGACGGTACATTCGGGACCTCGAAATGGCGGTTTACCTGAGGCGCATGGTCAAAAAGAATCTTATTGTGACAATTCTTCTAGATAGCTGTCATTCTAGCAGTGCGACTCGGGCAGCTAGGCCGGAAGACGGTACCCCTAGGGCTGTCCCTCACGTTGATGCAACTCCTGGAGCAATACCTGTGTTCACAGAAGCCGAGATTGTGGCCGAGGGTGTTTCCGTTCCCACAGGTGGCCAGCGAAGTTCATATGCCGAGACAGAGGAGAGTTTCAAGCTCGCAGTTAAGGGCTATGAAATGATTGCCGCCTGTAGGTTTGACCAGACTGCCAAAGAAGTCAGGATGGAGGATGACTTTGGGAAACATGGCATTTTCACCTACAATTTCATCAAAACCTTGAAGGAGAGTGATGGAGCAATTTCACATAGCGCAGTGTTTAATCGATTGTTGAAACTCATTGATATGAAGGGAAAGGACCAGGTTCCAGTCTTCGCAGGGAATGGTGAACGGCTCCTCTTCGACAGCCGAAGTCAGGAGGATATGCCTGCAACGGTGGGGGTTAAAGATTGGGAGAAAGGCGAGGAAGATACCTACATAACATTGACCGTTGGCCGTCTTCAAGGAATTGCAGTGAATGCAGAATACTTGCTGTTTCCGTGGAATACCGTCGATTACCTACCAATACCTACCACTCCAAGAGTAGTTGTCACTTATGTTGATGAAATGTTTTCAAAGGCAAAGTTTGTCAGCAGCTCTCTCAACCAGGATGACATAGAAAGAGTCGTTTATAGAGCTGTCCCCATTAAGTCGCCAGTAGAGCCCCTCAAAGTGTACCTCCTGCGGAATGAGGCACATTCAACGGACAATCATGATCAGGAATTCGAAAAGCTCCAAGAACTAGAGGCACAGCTCTATGGTGGGACCTCCAGGGACATGGACCTCCCAGTGACGCTAGTTGCTTCAGGCTGGGACGCAGACTATCATATTCGAGTTGACAACAGTCGATATGTACTCAGAGAGGCCACTGGCTCCAATGATGTTCCACATTTCCCCAGCACTGACAGCACACTCCACTTCGTCGCAGCCCTGGGCCATCTCGCAAAGTTCAGAATGGCTAGGAATCTAGAAAATGAGAATGAAAATGAGCTCCGCGAACATTATGAGTTCAAAGTGACACACAAACCTGCAGGTAAGCTTTCGTATAACTTTCTAGAGAATTTATGTATTGACTAGTGTGCCTCAGGATCTACATTATCTGCCAATGGGAAACACCTCACCATTCGGAACGGAGATAGAGTTACTATTGGATTCAAAAATAATTTTGTCTATCCGCTGAATGTCTGTATTCTGAACCTACAACCACTTTGGGGCATTGCACAAATTCATCCAGCATCCAAATATGGAGAAGTTTATGATACTGTCCCTGTCGGGGGCAGGATTACACGGACATTTAGATTCCGACTCCCCGATATACAGCCGCTTGTTGCGGCCACGGATTACCTCAAAGCATGGGTGTTCTATGAAATCACTGCAGGGACGGACCTCAAGACCTTGTTGATGCCTGAGCTTAAGGCAGACAGGCTAGACGGGGTACCCAGTAACCGTGGATCGAATGATCTAGCCCGCTTCCTTGCAACTATGGGCATTCCCAGTCGCAATGTTGAAATTGAGGAGAACCCTCCACCGTGGGATACCTGCACATTGGCCATTACCGTAAATCCTACGCAATGAATTAACAGACCATTGTTAGGAAGAATTCAATTTGTTTCCCGCTAAAGTATGCAACCATTTCATCCTTCTAAATATTTTGTCTTACTCCGTACATGTGATTTGCATTTCAATCTCGAGACTCCATTTTCACTACAACGTAATTACTGCAATACAATTACGTTTTATGATAGCTGCAATACCACTCATCACCCTGCCGCACACCTTAGGTAGACACCTTAACAATGGAGGTGCCTCGTCCGTGTATGCGCAACCACAAATGAAATATAGCATAGATGAATACGAGTAATGATTTACAAAAAAACAAAAAAAGGACAAAAAAAAAACACACATGAAACTAACAAGTCATTTCTACATTAGCTTTAGGAAACTGAAATATAGACACCGGGAATTAGTATTGGATGGCGCCCACAACTCCTTGCATAGTTAGATAATCAACTCAACTATAGAAGTACATCATTCAATATCAATTACAAAGGGGTAGTTTTCGCCATTTTTGTTTCTTGTTCGAGTGCCTTGTCATACGGAGTTCATACGATAGAATCCGGCAGTCTTAACCATGGTACGGGAGCCCAGCGAGAAAGGTCCTACTTCCTAAGTCGGCAAGGATATTGATTAGGTTCCACCTGCCATACCACGCTTCTGAAATGAACGGTGGATTGTACATTATGTAGTAGGACTCCTTACCCATGGAGCTCCCACACTCCTGTTACTCTCTTACTCGCCAATTTCTAAGTTAGTATCGGGTGAATACTAAACAAGGCTGCCATGCAGCACGACTTATATTTCATTTGCAAATAAAGGCACTGCATGTAGAGACTGCGCCCACCGAGTTTGCTTCAATGGGCTGTACTAATGCTAGTTGTAGGTTCATGATTTCTGCCCCCTCGCGAGTAGCAAATCAATTGCACACTGGTATTCACCCTCGCAACTATAAACTTGGAGGGTTGAAATGAATTCTTTGGAGGTCAATAAGCATACGTCCTTGGTCTAAGTAAGCAGCTTTCAGTCAAGAAACACGAGGCAACTTGAAAAGTCAGAATACAGCAGCTGGAAGTTCCCGCAAGCCAGCAATCTCAGTACCGCGTTTGGCAAGTTCGGGTAATTATATTCTTAGCCCCTTCATCATGGAAGAAGACTTGTAAGTGATCCGTCTCCTACGTCGATAAGTACTTCGAACTCTGCAAGAAAGACTGCTACTAGCAAAAATATGAATTCCGATTTGCAACAGTACTGTTACACTCAACTCGTGCTCCAGTATTACACTATGGCAGAAATTAGCTGAACTATGAGCTGCTGCTAACTTCTGGTCTCAATTAGCGAGGTTTCGGATTTCCGCTCAGCAGACGAGGACCCGAATAACATCATCCAGCTGGAAGGAGTAGATGACAGTGATGATGAAGAGACGGAAGGGTCTACTCGGGGGGGCCTTGGTGGTATGCCCAGCCTACCAAACATGGGTGACAAGAGTAAAGAAGTCCTTTACACTTGGGGCAAAGCACCCCGATGGCGCACTGTGATCTGGGGACTCAATGCGGAAGGCAATTATTGATTATTATATCCCGTAATGGAGCCAGCTAATAATGGTTGTCTTTACATTACAGGTACCTGTAACAGCAAAAGCTGCGCCGCATACAATCAACTGGTTTGGTGTAAATGGGGCTTTGGTCAGGGGGATGACAAGGCAGTTTTCTATTACAACTCCCAGGAAGGAGAATTGAAGTGTCCAATCTGTGCGAAGTTTGTTAAACCCCAGAACTTTGGATTCGCCGGCACTTGGTTCAAGGTCGTTGGTTCATATCGGTCTCCAGAGCAACCAGGAGTAGTAAATGTCGATACAAAATGGAAGCAGGCCCCTTCCACTGGGGTTACAACATACAAATATAATAAGAACAACCTTGTTAAATGGGGATCCTTGAATTTGCATATTTCTGTCAATAAGCCAGTTGGAGCTTAATAAGGTACGTAGACTTTAAGTTCGATAAAAATATATGCTAATGCTATACCTACCTCCAGACCTTTGCCTGCATGATTACCCACTCTCTCAGAGCCTGAGAGTTCTCTAAAATTGTTTACTTCAGCTGGTGGGGCCTGGGATTTTACACTGGATGTTGAGAATCTCTGTTTGATTTCATGTCGATCGAGTAGGCCATGTACAATTATCATATAGCTACGGACTGTGGTCGTATGATAATTACCCGTTCTGCATTTAGTTTTCAATAGTATAGTGGGTAATACAGTATTGCCCTTTTAAGTTGATACCACAACCGGAGTAAGCTCCTCGCTTGTGAGTCCAGTATAGGATTTATCTGTTAGACGAGCATGTAGTGTGCCCTGATACATACCACGTGACTACCAACGGTCTAAGCGTACAGGGGTGAGCTTTTTCGACCTAAGAAGCTTGGCAATCCAGAAGTCAACTCGGTACATGACAAACACCCGCAACCCCGCCTACCTATACCCCAGCCTACCTTTATCTCGCGACAGTCACAGCAACAATAGGAATACACAAAGCCCAAGCCACAATCAAATGTGTTGCAAGACATGGTGGATTGGATATTGCGTATTCCCATTGTTGCTGTGATTGTTGTGGGGTATGTTCTGGGCCACCCCTGGGAATCGGCCTGCTGCAGCAGGAGCAGCCGACCACAGCAGGCATGGGCACTGCGACTCCCGTGGCAGAAATAGAAATATCATGTGTCGCATGAAAGAATGTTAAACAAGCTGGTGCCGTAAACCTCTAAAAGGTAGAAGAAACCGTAGAATGTATATCTGAATGAGTCTATGCTTGTAATAATAGTGAGGTTATACAGTTAAGAAGGGATTACGTGCAGAAATATTATAACCTAACGCATTCGTCTTAGAGTGCCTTAAAGATAATTACTGTGTTCTCTTTTAGGTGTGGGGTTATGAGCGGAGGAATAAAGAAAATTTTATTCGCTTTAGACTTTGGTGCTATGCAATTACTGAATAACAAGGAAATACATGAAGAATTCCGTTGCCTATATGTCCCTTCCCTTGTTATCTTTTTACACATTAGGACGTCCTTTCCATGTTTTTGTACATTAAGTCATCTCATGATACATATGCCCTTAAAAATGCGAGATTGTATTTTTATTTTGTACAATAGTCCAAAGTATAGAAAACAATGTATCTAATTCTGGGTTCTGAACTTGTTGGACTTGATATTAAACTACTATGCCAACTCCTGCTCCATCTGAGGTAGAAGCCCAAATCCCTACACTTTGTACTTTCACAAATGTTCATCCGCCATACAAATTGTATTAATAGTTATCGCTACTAGCAATGTTACTATAGTTAGAATTACTTACATTCAGTAAATTGTATGTATAACTGCCACAGGAGGGGGTTGCGATTGCGGTTTGTGTGCCCGCGGGTTGTGTTGTCGCAGTCGTTGTTCACCTACGTCCGCCGTAAACTAGGTAGTGCTTGATGTCTATGCAAGCTATATTACAAAATGTAAGTATTCGACGATTATGACATGCAGGGAATTTGAAGCGGCGAATTCAACTGCAGAGGCTTCCACTAGCTTGTATATTCCCTCACTACCGTTGAGCAAATCGAAACTTGGAAGCTACTCCACACTTTATGAGAAGGCCCCACTGCTTTGACTCTCAGCACAGCAGGTTATGTCGGTGAAATCGCGTATCACCCACCATACTAGTACAAATGGCCTTGCACCTCTTCGTACCCATCAACAGTACACACCACCGAGCCAGGCTCACAGCGTATGGAGGGACCCTGGCATCGTATTTATATGCACTGAACCCCAGGCAGCTGCCGGAAAAGCCCTTCACCCGGCCCAAACCCCATAGTGGTTTGTACGTGCTCCGTAGTAATATCTCATCCACATCTTTCTCTTCCCCGCCTTCACCGACATTTCAAAGCAATCCAACCACCATGTCGTGGGTCGTCAATGAATTTCTTGCTCCAGACGCCGTATCCCTTGGCCGTTTAGTCCGCAGCGTTGAATCTCCACAGCAGGACTTCTATGCCCCCAATATAAGCCTCATAACTGAAGAAAATGTTGCCCAGGTCCGTTACGAAGAATTCCAGGAAACCCTTGACCGGACTGAAGGTTCCAAACTTCATACTTTCCTCACCAACCTGTTTTCCATCTCATCAAGCGGCACAAAGTCCGCATCATCGGAGATTCAGTCCACCGCATGCGTGACCTACCAGCTCAAAAATTCCGGCGACTTTTTCGCTCAACTCTGCGACGACCCAACAGCGAGGAAGTTCCTCGACCGAGCATTCCGCTTCAGGAAGGATGTATACCTGGTTGTTGGCCTCAAAACTTTGCAAGACGCAAAGGTAGTTCTGCAAAGTGAGCGGAAGAAGGATACTGAGATCAGTATAGAGGTCCCAGTCGAAGAAGCATTGCTGGCTGCTGGAGTACCTATCCCACAGGGGATCATCGGCGGGGCGGGTGTGACTACCGGCCAGAGCAACAGCGCATCTATCTCCTCCCGATTCCAGGTCCCTGGCGAGAAAGTCATAGCAGCCCAATTCCGCAAGCTCAAGTTCAAGCTATTTTCGAGTCGAGAGGTAGATAATGCGTTTCTGGAGGACGGCAACAGGTGGAAAGTGTATGCTGGTGGCCAAAGAGGAGAGGAAATTAGCGATGATGATGATAAGGAGACGGATGTGATGGATGTGTCGCTTTTGGATCAAGGTTCGGGGGAATTGAAGTTGGAAACTCCTATCGAATCAATTGATCTTGAGGGTGAAGAGCTCATATTTGTTTGCCCAAACAAAAATTGACTAGCGCAGCCTGATAGCCATCGAGTAATAGCATCTGAGACTCAAGTGTCTGCATTGAATGCTTGTTGTTGTTGTTATTCTGGCGAGCAAATGGAAAGTGTAGTTTCGAGTTGGGAAACCGGTGGAGGAGACAGATGCACGCCAGCATGTTTGTTATTCTGCTCACCATGAGCGCTTATGGATATTAGGTGTCGTACAATTTGCTTTTCTCTTGTTTAAATCTAGGAATTACATTTTTTCACTATGTTAGAGTAGTTGTTGATTTGGGGGATTACCCTTTCGACCTTTGGAAATATCACTACCCAGTCCTTATCTCTCTCTCGCTAAGCTCTACTCCACACCCACCTTCTCATAATATGATACTTGTCGATTTGTTAGCCTAGCTGCGAGGGACAGGAGATAGCATCCACTATCTAGTATTGTGTCTACCGTCGTGACACTAATGAACTCCAATAACTAAACCACCCCTCATGTATAGGTTTAGACTCACAAAATGCCTGAAGAGAGAGTTCCCAAAATGATCCCCAGACACAAAAAGCTGCCAGTACAGTGCTCCCTCCGGGACAGGCTTCTTTAACTACTGAATCATTTGAAAAACCAAGCTAGAAAAATCAAGATATCATTGCAACGCTGGCCCGCCTACATACTATTGGGTTCGTCGAAAGGCGAAGAAACAAGAAATCCACCCAGCCGCCACCCCTCTAATAGCTTCAATCGCCTCTGCCTTTATTGACAGCAAAAACACACCACCATCCATTAGCATTCAACAACTAATCGCCACCACACTCTGCTCTTTTCGTTTTGAAATAGCAGACATAGGCTTGTTTCCCCAACATATCTATGTATATCATCAAAAATCAAACATAGGCACGGCACGATGAGACATACCCTCCAAGCTCGCTCTCCTTCGAAGAATGCATAGGGCGGGATATTTAAGATTTTTGCGCATGTATCAGTTACACTCATTCCAAATGCCTCTAGGATAAGAATATGTGCCGATTGCCTGATAATGTGCTTGTAACAAGACGTTCTACTGTACCTTTGTTTCGACAATTTCGCATAGCAACCTCCACGCCCCCGTTACGGGGTGTGGCCTGGACTGGAATGTGCTGGTCTGCAATGGGAATATGAGTTCCTAATTTAAGCCGCTGCCATACAACAGACCTTCATGGTAGGCTACTTATCACTATAATTTAGAGTTTATTAGGAAACACTAATATAAGAGCGGGGCCATCATGACGAAACTGTACAAACTTTTTTCCCATAGCACCAATCATGCGTATACTACTACAAAGCTCCTCCCAAAAATCCCCTTCGGTGTCAACCGCTCCAAACCGCGAACCGATTAGTGAGCCTTCTCCTCGCCTTGCTGCCTGCGAGGGCCAGGAGTCTATTCGGGGGTAATTATGGCACCTCCCCTTCAAGAAATACTGATTCGTATTGATGCACCCTACCAAACTAACGAATTGTCCTAGGAAACGCTGTGGGTTTTTGTATTGATTCAAGTACTTCAGCTTACGAGCAATATCTGCGGGGTTATGAAGTAATATCCAGCTAACCAATATTGTTTATAAGTAGGATTCCGCCAAAACCTAATATCGAAGATGTAGAAGCACAATCCATTGGTCAACAACAAAATGGCACTGCTCTTGAGCATTTTCTTGAGATAGGGAATTGCTTTCCCGCCCAGCTGGTAATTACATCAACTATCAGAGTGAGCCAATGGAAGTACATGACGTGGGGTGGTAAAGACTGCGTACAGTACATTAAACGAGATGCATAAGCATACATGATTCAGATTCTAAACAGCTGAATATCCAGATCTGCACTACATCACGCACCACAATTCTGCACCCTACACAGACTTTTGAAGGAGACGGACAGTAATTGTGCTTGTCATACTCTGTAACGAACTAGCTATGATGTGTTTGTCGCTGCACCTTTTAGGCTGTGGAAGCTCTAGAGGCCAATAACAGAATTTGTTCTTGATATTTCTGACAGAAGCCTTGACATACATAGATCATGCATCGGTACAACAATAATTATTGTGGTGCATGCAGCTTGCAGCTGGCCAATGAACTAATATACACTACAACATGCAGAACGATAATGTAAGTAGGACAATATATAAATAATACACATACACATAAACACATTATAATACTCAGCCTTTACATTGCTGCACATACACTGAACCAGCGTGGGGGTAGACTTCCTATCATGATCGTTGTGGGTCGCTCCAGCATCGCAATTGGATTGCTGGAACCCTCTAGAGGATGCATGAAGGACTGGGCCCGCTGTGTAAGAATAGGGTTACGTCAACTCAATGGTCAGTATCTTAACTCATGGGGATGGTATCTCTATCTCGCTCTTGTCACCAGACATGGGCTCTTGTTACATAAACATGTGCGCGGCATAATGGAAGTCCTGGATACAAATACTCGTCCAGCATGTTATCGCGCCTAGGCGCTGATTGAATATGCGCTTTGCTCCCACGTTCTTACCTAGCCATGTGCCCTTCGACACAACATTGTAGTGTAGTCGACATTGTATTCTACATTTTAAAATTACCAATATACTTAGGTATGTCGGTAAAATTGATGTGGGATATTAAGGACTGATACACCAACGGGACTCGTTTACATATAGCGGGTGATTTTTTACTCTCTATTGGCGAACTCAGTACTTGTAAAGGGTCCATAGGGTCTGGGTGGCGAGATCTGATGCCGAAACCTCAGTGGTTGGTACCCACTAAGCTTCGCCCCAAGAAAAGGGTACAGGAGACTGTTTCAAGCTATTGTCCAAATATCCAACTGTAACTATCAATCCAAGTATTGCTCTTGTTCCAAGCTCTAGTCCAGTGTGAGACGTAGGTATAATTCCAAAGACTTCAGTACTTATGCTGAAGTACATGACATAGTAGGTCGAGGATCAGAAATGCTGTGATAAATATGCAGCTATTCATTATCGGGTATGATGAATACCCGTCAGGCAAGTTGTATTTAAAGCTCAGGTGGTGCACCTCCTGAACCCGCCACGGTTCAGACTTCTAATGTGAACGACCTACAGCACTCGGGGAATTCGGATCAGCTCAGTGAACATATCGACGGCAAGACCTGTATCCCTCAATCGCAAGATATCTACCTCCTTCGCCTCCTCTCAATTCCCTCCCCCATTCCCATCCACCATGAGCAAAGCTTCATCTTCCCAAGTCGCGAGCGCATTGAAAAAGGAAAAAATCACCCTATTCCTACCCGGAGAGCTTGACTATGATCGTTCGGTTGCCACTGCAAATCTTTTCTATCGCTTTTCGAGGCCATCTTTGGTAGTTGCACCCACCACTGTTGAGCAAGTCCAAACCCTTGTCAAGGAGGCGAAAAAAATGAAACTACTCATCACAATTAAGAATGGCGGTCACTCGTATGCCGGGTTCTCTACTAGTGATAGGGGGATCCTCTTGGACCTCTCCAAGATGAAGAGCGTCAAACTAGACATGGAGTCTAGAAAGAAAACCGTAACACTATCTGGCGGTGCATTATGGGGCCACGCATACAAGGAATTGGTCTACGGTCGTCATGATGGATTTATTATCAACGGTGGGCGGTGTCCTAGTGTTGGAGTGAGTGGTTTCACCTTGGGTGGGGGTCTCGGCCCCTTTACGAGAAGCTTCGGAATGGGCATCGATAGCTTGCTGGAGGCTACGATTGTCACTGCGGATGGGAAAGTGGTTACTGTTGGCGAGAAGGATGATCCAAAATCAAAGAACGGCGAGCTATTCTGGGCACTTCGCGGTGGCGGTGGTGGTAACTTTGGTGTTGTTGTTTCAATGAAGTCGAGAGTTGAAAAGCTGAGGAGCAAGGAGGTTGTAGCTGGTAGGCACACATGGTATCCAGAATCAGATGCGAAGTCAATTACCGAGTTTATCAACACTATGAAGAACTTTTATACCACCAACTGGCCAACTGAAATTACCATTGACTCTAGTTGGCTGTGTGAGCTTGACCAAACCAAAACGCCCCTTGGAGCTCGGTTTCTCGTCTACTACAATGGCAAGAAGCCCGAGTTTGACAAATTGATGGATAAGTCTCTTCCAGCAGGCTTATCAAAGCAACTCAAACGCCGGTCGATGGAAGAAAAGTCTTCGCGTTTTCTATATGAGACCCTAGTGGCACAGTGGTCAGAGGAAGCCAAAAGGTCTCTTCCGACTAACAAGTCTTACTCAGTCTACAGCTCTTTTGTGCTCAACAACGATCAAAAGACAATTGAGAGCGCCACATCAATAATCAAGTCGGAGATGGAGGCTTTCAGAAAAAAGTTCAAGGGGGAAAAAGGTCTGCTCCAAGTTACATTCATTCATTCTGGGGGGAAGGCATCGACACCAAAATCTGATGACACAGCCTTTCCCTGGCGTGAAGGAACTTATCACGCATATATATTTATTGAGTGGTTCGAAAAATGGCTTCAGGTGGAGATGACAGGCTTTTGTAAAAAGTTCGCGGCAAGATTAAGGCCATTCTCCCTGAGCAAACGAGCAGCATTCATCAATTTCCCAGACCGGACTTTCGAGAGTAAGACTTATGGCCGGGCATACTATGGGGCGAATTACGCGAAGCTACAGCGAGTTAAGGAAGCGTGGGATAAAGATAATTATTTCAACTTCAGTCAGAGTATTCAAGCGAAGAAAAAAACATCACCCAAACGGGGAACCCAATCACGAGGTGCGACTGAGGGGGGTTCTGAATCTGATCCGGAGGAATCGGATGAAGAAGATTCAGATGGAGATAGCGAGGCCTTGCCTATAGGGCGCTCCAGGGGTGGGGAGAGCATCGAGGAGATCCCTAACGCCGCTTCCTGGGTAGATGGCCTAGCGAGTGAACAGTGGGAAAACTTTACCCCTCCCCCAATGGAGGATTTCCTAGGGTTATCGGGAAATCCCTACGAAATATATTAAACTCGCTGTTGAGGTGATATTGGTCATGAAGCGCATTGGTACGTTTCCACCTTACTATGATGATGAGCTCGGCTAATTTTGCGCTTGGTACCAAGTAGTCCTTGTTTCACCAGAGGACCACTCAATGGTTTTAGTGTTTGATAACTGATGAATGTCGGAATCCGTATGCTTGATGCACTGTTTTGTTCAACCTTCCTATTCCTCTATTCCGTTATGATTCTGTTATGAGTCTCACCTGTTTGTGGACGCTATGTTGCGATACAGTAGCTGTGTATATGGGAGACTATTATGGCAGGGAGAGCGACATTTCCATAAGACACATATTTTCTGTTGTTCAATTCCTTAGAGCACGTCAATTCCCAGGTACCCAACCCAGCTCTGGAACCAGAATTGAATAACATGCCCATTTCATACATATCTCAGCGGACTGTGTGTTTTTGTTTGTACTTATGTGCCTAAATACAAGGTAGCGTACAGCCATAGAGCCATGCTACATAACTATTGTGGGCTAAAAGAGAGCAACTAGTGCCTTTGTAACTAAAAAGATCGGTTATTGATGGAACTCAGGATGAGATGATGTGAGATAATGATGTTCGATGATCTTCAGGTTACGGAGACGTGATGTCTCCGGAACTCTAGCTAAAGACAAATGCCAAGTCCGCACATGATAAACTCTCCTTCCACATGTGGTGGTACCATCAGTTATTATCTACATATATTGCCAAGTTTGTCAAAGTACACTATAGACAGCGGTGGAATAACAATAGCGACAGCGACAACAGTGACAAAATAACAATCACATCTAGCTGAAGATTTATCGGTTATAGGATTGTACAGGGCTCAAGAAGTCTCCAGACCCTTTGTAGTAAGACTAGGTTTGTCGCCTTGGCAGACGCCAGAAACGTAGAGATGAGACGCCCTGGCTAGCTGAGTGCTCAACACCAAGATACTCATGCCTTTGCCTGTCTGTATCTACCAAAGTGTTATTAAAAGGTACCTAGCATTATGTCGGATTAGATCAATTATTAGATCCAGAGGGCTGGAATAGATGCCTAAAGAGTAAGTTAACCGCGACCTGCGCGTGCACTGACTGATCCCTGCGCGGCTGAATCTCCAACATTTTCTGCAGGAACTGTATACATATGTTTAGGGCTGTTCCGGAATTCCAGCCATTCCGGAACACTTATATGTTCTGACCGATTGGCCAACCGAGCGCTATTTACAGTTCGGCTGACCGAACTGCAAATTACGCACAGATTGTCGTTAGCGCAACCGATTCACCAATATTGCTGAATCGTTCAACCGCAATAAATGCATGCAACCAGACTACAATAAGTGACGCATGCAGTATAAATCTATTGCTGAATCGTTCAACCGGACCAACCAATAAGTGCATACAACTAGACTACAATAAGTGGCGCATGTAGCATAAATCTAGAGCTGAATCGTTCAACCAAACCACCAATTACTACATACAACATAAAGGGAAAGAAACGAATATGTATGTATGTGTAAAAGCAAACATTTGTACCTACACTATGTTACAGGCAGCAGATATTTAAGTTCTGGCATCACCTGCAGGTGATATCAAACGGAAAACCTGGCACAGTTTACGTTAATAAGCTCATAGCCAGAACAGGGAGTGGTAGCAGATATGTATAGTTTAGCAGGCATCAGGACGTACAAGAGTGGTCCAGGCAGCGCCATAACATTAATTAGCCATGACCTGTATCGCAGGTGATAGAAATATTCCTAAGTTCATTGGTAAAGAGGAGAAGAGAGAACATAAGATTGGCAGTTCGGTTGGGCAACCCATTCCGCAATTACCAATAGTACCATATCTAATGTTTGTTTCCAGTTATTTCCAGTTATTTTCTACCTTTATAATTTACTAAATAAATTGTAATGAGTAGCACTTAATACTTTCGAGTCCCTCCAAAGTTCTTTTTTGACCAATAATATACATATATGTGTTCTGGGCCGCTCACGGGCAATTTAAATAAATCCTCGATTTGGTGTATAACGTACTTGAATTGATAAAGGTTTACGAGTACTGATTTACAAAATATAAAAAAGAATTAAT
>Ga0307511_10001152_pt1 | contig 28160 bp, 27 predicted proteins | sample 13_EM_MG_FD_200266 | JGI IMG/M metagenome (GOLD analysis project Ga0307511, IMG submission 200266) | Populus trichocarpa ectomycorrhiza microbial communities from riparian zone in the Pacific Northwest, United States - 13_EM | ecosystem: Host-associated > Plants > Roots > Unclassified | place...
GAGATCGATCTCATTCTTGATACCGCCGAGGGCTTCAAGGAAGTGAGTGAGCGCCCGGTCAAGAAAGTGCCGGCGTTGCGCGGGCAGCTCGTTATCAACCTCTTCATGGAAGCGTCGACGCGGACGCGGGTGTCATTCGAGATCGCCGAGAAGCGCCTCTCTGCCGACACGCTCAACTTCACCGCTTCCGGATCGTCAGTCGAGAAGGGCGAGACGCTGATCGACACCGCCGAGAACCTGGTGGCCATGCATCCCGACATGATCGTCATCCGCGCCAAACATCCCGGCGCGCCGAAGATGCTGGCCGACCGGCTGCCGAACGTTTCGATCATCAACGCCGGCGACGGCTCCCACGAACATCCGACGCAGGCTCTTCTCGATGCCTTCACCATCCGCGAACGCCTCGGCCGGCTGGCGGGCGTGAATGTTTCGATCATCGGCGACATCGCCCACTCGCGGGTCGTCCGCTCGAACATTCACCTGCTGACGAAGATGAAGGCCAACGTCACGGTCGCCGCGCCGCCGACGCTGATCCCGGCTGAGATCGAAAAGATGGGAGTACGTGTCGTGCACTCGCTCGATGAAGCCGTCGAGGGCGCCGACGTCATCATGATGTTGCGCATCCAGCTCGAACGGCAGGGGAAGCTGTCCTTCCCATCGCTGCGCGAGTACTACAACACCTTCGGCCTCACACCGGAGCGGCTAGCGCGCGCGAACAGCGAAGCCATCATCATGCATCCCGGCCCGATGAATCGCGGCGTGGAGATCGCCAGCGACGTGGCCGACGATCTTCGGAGGTCGGTGATTCTGGAGCAGGTCACGAACGGCGTTGCCGTTCGCATGGCGGTTCTGTATCTCCTCGGAGGAGCACACAACGTTGAGTAGCCTGCTGATCACAAACGGCCGCGTCGTCGATCCGAGCCAGCAGCTCGATGCGAAGCTCGACATCCTGATCGAAGACGGCCAGATCGTTCGCGCCGACAAAAAGATCAAGGCCGATGTCGAAATGATCGATGCCGCCGGTCTCGTTGTCGTGCCCGGACTGATCGACCTGCACACGCATCTTCGCGAGCCGGGGCAGGAGCACAAGGAGACGATCGCCACCGGCACGCGCGCAGCGGTTGCCGGCGGCTACACGGCCGTCTGCGCCATGGCCAATACGTTGCCGCCCAACGACGAGCGCGCCGTGACGGAGATGATCATCGCCGAGTCGCGCCGCAACGGAGCCTGCCGCGTCTATCCGATCGGCGCAGTCAGCAAAGGATTGAAGGGCGAAGCGCTGGCGGAGCTGGCCGACCTTCGCGCCGCCGGATGCGTCGGGGTGAGCGACGACGGCAAGCCGGTCTGGAACGCGCAGCTCATGCGCCGTGCCCTCGAGTACTGCACGATGCTGGGGATTCCCGTGATCGCGCACGAGGAGGATGCGAATCTCTCCGACGGCGGGGTGATGAATGAGGGCTACTTCTCAACTCTCCTCGGGATGGGCGGCATCCCCGCGGCCTCGGAGGAAACTCTCGTCGCACGCGACGTGATCCTTGCCAGCGCCACCGGCGCCCACGTCCACATCGCGCATCTCTCCACTGCCGGCGCCGTCGATTCGGTTCGCAATGCGCGCGCCGCAGGCGTGCGCGTGACCTGCGAAGTGACACCGCATCACATCGCACTCGGCGATGAGAGCGTGCAGTCGTTCTCGACGAATCTAAAAATGAATCCGCCCCTTCGATCGGCGGTTCATCGCGAAGCGCTGCTGGCCGGAATCGCCGACGGAACGATCGACGCCATCGCCACCGATCACGCGCCGCATCACTTCGATGAGAAGAACGTCGAGTTCGATCTGGCGCCGTTCGGCGTGATCGGCCTGGAGACCGCCTTTCCTGTTTGCTACGAACACCTCGTCCGCAAAGGAATCATCGGCATCGATCGCCTCATCGACCTGATGTCCTGCGGCCCGGCGCGCATCTTCAATCTGCCGGGCGGCACGTTGCGAGCCGGCGCACCCGGCGACGTGACACTGCTCGATCTCGAGGCGGAATTCGAAGTAACGACCTTCCAGTCGAAGGCCTCGAACTCTCCGTTCGTTGGACAAAAGCTAAAAGGCCGCGCCGTGACCACGATCGTCGGCGGCGCAATTCGTTACGACATCCGGAAGACGTCATGAGCGAGCTCCACCCGAAGCGGGTCGTCATCGTCGACGACTCTCCGGCCTACTGCGATCTCTGGTCGAACTTCATGACCGAGCGCTACGCCGAGACGGCTCACGTCGAGACCTACGCCCATCCTTACGACGCCCTGCCGAAGATCGACGACTCGATCGATCTGCTCATCGTCGATCTGGAGATGCCCGGGATGGACGGCAAGAAGTTCGTCGACTACGCCCGGGCCAAAGGCGTTCCGGCCAAACGGATCATCGTCACCTCCTCGCACTCTGCGGAGGAGCTGCACCAACGCTTCCGCATCGGTGAAACGATCGCCGTCATCCAGAAAACCGAGGCCAAGCAGCAGGAAGCGTTTCTGATGATTCTGGATTCTGTACTGAGGAAGTAGGCGCTGCGCGCGTTGTCGGTTATCGGTTGTCCGTTGCTGCGTTCGCGCGGCCCAACACCCCGCCAACCGAAAACCGACAACCGACAACGCGCCAGCGGCGCCAAGCTGCCGCATATAATTGTGTCGTGACCGTCCAATCCCCAGCGGCGCCGGCCGAGCAGGCTCCGAGCTTCTCGCTCAACGACCTGCTCGTCTACATGGCCAAGCAGCAGGCGTCCGACCTTCATCTGAAGCCGATGCGGCCGCCGCTGCTGCGCATTCGCGGCAAGCTGGTGCCGATCAAGAGCGAGCCGCTCAAGCCGGCCGACCTGGAGAAGATGCTCCTGCCGCTGCTCAACCGCGTGCAGAAGGAAAAGTTCGAGAACCTGCAATCGGTCGACTTCGGCTACGGCGTAGCGGGCGTGGCCCGCTTCCGCGCCAACGTCTACATGCAGCGCGGCACAGTCGGCGCGGTTTTCCGCCGCATCCCCATCAACCTGCAGACCATCGAAGCGCTCGAGTTGCCGGACGCCATCCGCGACATCACCCAGATTCCGGATGGCCTCGTGCTCGTCACCGGTCCGACCGGCTCCGGCAAGTCGACCACGCTCGCGGCGATGATCTCCCATATCGGCGACACCGAGCCGCTGCACATCGTCACCATCGAAGATCCGATCGAGTTTCTTTTCGTCGACAAAGTTGCCGCCATCTCCCAGCGCGAGATCGGCACCGACACGCCGAACTTCAAGGAAGCGCTGCGCAATGCCATGCGCCAGGATCCCGACGTGATCATGGTCGGCGAAATGCGCGACAGCGAGACGGTGGAGACCGTGCTCACCGCCGCCGAGACCGGGCACCTCGTCTTTTCTACGCTCCACACCAACAACGCCGCCCAGACCATCGACCGGATCATCGACACCTTTCCGGCTGATCAGCACAAACAGGTTCGCTCCCAGCTCGCGCTCGTCCTGCGCGGCATCATCTCGCTCAAGCTGGTCAAGACCACGACCGGCGCGCTGACGGCCGCGGTGGAAGTCCTCAAAAACTCGCCGCGCATCGCCAAGCTGATCGAAGAGGGACACACGAAGGACATCCTCGAGGAGATGGAGAGCTCGGTCGGGCTCTACAAGATGCAGTCGATGAACCAGTCGCTCATCGCGCTGCTCGTACACCAGAAGATTTCGTATCAGGACGCCATGGCCCTTTCCAGCGACCCCGATGACCTGTCGCTGAAAGTGCGCAAGCTCTTCCCGCAGATCGAAGAGCGCGTCCGCCAGGGAGGAGAGATGGCTCCGAGCTATTCCGATTTCTCGCAGATCACCGAGCTGATGGACATCAAGCGGCTCTATGAAGAACAGGAAGTGCACTGGCGCCAGCGCGTGGCCGTGAAGGAGGAGGAGATCGAGAACCTCCATCACGATCTGGAGTTCCTCCGCCAACAGACGCAGCAGAGCTCCGCCTCCAAGTCCCAGCACGATGAAGAGATCGCCCGCATGCGCGGCGAAACCGATCGCCTCCGCGCCGACGCCCAGGCCAAGATTACGCAACTCCAGGAGCGGATCAAAGAGCTGAATCAGAAGCTGATGGCGGCAGGAGCGGGAGTGAAGAAGTAGGTTGCCAAGTTGCCAGGTGACCAGGTTGCCGATCTCCGCAACCCGGCAACCCGGCAACCCGGCAACCCGGCAACCCGGCAACCCGGCAACCAGCCATGCCCACCACACCTTCACGCCAGCTCGAAACCTTCCCCAACCCCAATCCCGAGCGCGACTACGAGATCGCCTTCGAGGCGCCCGAGTTCACCTGTCTCTGTCCGATGACCGGCCAGCCGGACTTCGCCACCATCCGCATCCGCTACGTGCCGGACCAGAAGTGCGTCGAGCTGAAATCGCTCAAGCTCTATCTCTGGTCGTATCGTGACGAGGGAACGTTCCACGAAGCGGTAACGAACAAGATCGCCAACGATCTGATCGCCGCGCTCGAGCCGCGCTATCTGTACGTCGAGGGCGACTTCTTCGTTCGCGGCGGAATCAAGACGGTGGTGAAAGTCGAGCACCGGAAAAACTAACGGCAATCCGTCTAACTCTGTCGGAGGTCCGTATGCCTAAGCCAGCCATCTTCATTCCTGGGTTCCCCGCCAGTGAGCTCCACGACAAGGCGACAGGAGTGAAGCTCTTTCCGCCCAATCCTCTCGATCTGCTCAATCCGGCCAAGAAAAAGGCGCTGCTCGACAAGTTGTCCAAGGTGCCGGGCGATGTCGTCGCCGGACCGCCGATCGAGGCCACGATCCGTGCGATCAAACCTGCCGCGAAGACGCTCTACGACATTCTCAAGGACCACTACGGCTACGACGACACCACCTTCATTCCTATCGGGTGGGACTGGCGCCAGAGCATTTCCTCCGACGACACGGTCGCCCGCATCAAGAAAGCGCTGGACACCCTTTCGCCGGACAAGGACGGCAAGGTGGTGGCCATTCTCCATTCGACGGGCGGCTTGGTTTTTCGCGCATTCCTGGAGCGCGCTCCAGAGTACCTTGCCTGCTTCGATCAGGTACTGACGTTCGGGATCCCCTGGTGCGGTGCACTGGAGGCGTTGCACGCGGTCAGTCAGGGAGCGGCGATCAATATCGGTCCGCTCCCATTGCTCTCCGCGAACGACTCGAAGCGGATTCTGCAGAATGCGCAGGCGGCGTATGACCTCTTCCCGCGCTGTCCGGACATGAATCTGTTCATCTCGGGCGGCGTTCCGACGACGCCGATCGACGATCAGTCGTGGATTCCGGCTGGCGCGGATCACGACTTCATGCGCGAGCACGCAGCAAACGCACACCCGCGATTCCCGCAGCAATTCAACGATCTCCCGGTAACGAGTGTCTGCGGCTGGGGCGGCGACACATGGCCGGTCTGCACGAACGTCGGCGGTACTCTGACCTTCCTGCCGCCGGACAATGACGCCGGCGATGCCACGGTCAACTTTCCCTCGGCTTCCTGGCTGACCGGCAACAAGGTTAGGCAGATGCCGGTGCCGGTCGGTGCGTATGGGGACGAGGGCCTCATCCCAATGCCTCACAGCCAGCTCTGGATGCCGAAAGTCGTGCGGCAGCTCTTCGATGAGGTTCTGACCGGCGCGGACCGCAAGCCGTTTGTGGCGGCTGCTGCCGACAAGGATCAGTACATCGATCCGGACGCCGACAAAGTACGCATTCGCATTTCTGCCGTGACTGGCGACGGCAAGCCGCTGACAAACGCGGTCTTGCGCTTCATGAACGGACCGCACCAGGTAACCCAACCGTTCACCGGACCGCGAATAAATTTCGACATGCCTCGGGGTGCATTTCAGCAGCAGCCGGCACCCAACATGCGGCGCATGGAGATCAAGATCAGTTGGGAGCACGGCGGGCCGGTGACGATCCCGCTGCTGATCATGACGGCCTAGAGCTCCGGCTCCCCACCCGTCAGCACCCGAAACGCCTCGATGTACTTCTCGCGCGTCTTCATCACCACATCCTCCGCCAACTCGGGCGGTGTCGAGGCCTTGTCCCAGCCCGTCGTCTCCAGCCAGTCGCGGACGAACTGTTTGTCGAATGACGGCGGGTTCCTGCCGATCGCGTAACGGTCGGCGGGCCAGAAGCGGGAGGAGTCGGGCGTCAGCGCTTCATCGATCCAGACGACGACGTTGCCGCGCGTTGCGTGCTCGTCGATGCCGAACTCGAATTTCGTGTCGGCGATGATGATGCCGCGGGTTTCGGCGTACTCCGCGGCGCGGTTGTAGATGCGCAGCGTCAGGTCGCGCAGCTCGGCGGCGAGATCGTCGCCCACGATCGTGCACATCCGCTCGAACGAGATGTTCTCGTCGTGTCCGCTCTCTTCTTTCGTCGCCGGCGTGAAGATCGGTTCGCGCAGTTTGCTGGCCGTGGTCAGCCCTTGTTCCAGCTCGATGCCGCAGACCCTGCCGGTCTCGTTGTACTCCTTCAGTCCCGAGCCGACGAGATAGCCGCGCGCCACGCATTCGACCGGCACGACCTTGCACTTCCTGACGATGACGCTTCGCCCGCGCAGATCCGTATGCGCCCGTACCTCGGCAGGAAATCTCTCCCACTCGGTTTCGAGCAGGTGATTCTCGATGTCGCCGAAGTGCTGGAACCAGAACGTCGACATCTGCGTCAGGATCTTTCCCTTGTCGGGGATTCCGGGCGAGAGAACGACGTCGAACGCCGAGATGCGGTCCGTGGCCACGAAGAGGAACGATTCGCCGAGGTCGTAGACATCGCGAACCTTTCCGCGGCGGGCGAGAGGGAGGGGCAGGCTGGTTTCGAGAAGTGCGTTACTCACGGCCGCGCATTTTATTGCCTTTCTAAACGAAGGTGCGGAAGGCGGCGTGCGCAGGCGAGCCGCGTCTGCCCGGACGGCGTTACTTCTGCGCGAACAGCGAGTGCGCGATCGCGTCCGTGACATCGTTGACGCGGTCATCGCTCCGATCGTTGAGGTTCATCAGAACCGCCACCGTGAGCTTCTCCTCGGGGAACCAGACGAGAAAGCTCGTGAAGCCGTTGAGCCCGCCGGTGTGCCACACGCGTACGTGGCCTTCGAACGTGTCGATGATCAATCCGTATCCGTAGTCGAATCCGTAGCCGGGCGCCGGAACACGATCGCCGATCATTCGCGTATACAGCGGCGAGGCGACGAGCGATGTGGTCCAGCGCACGAGATCCGAGGCTGTGGAACAGATCGAGCCGTTCGCGTAGAGAAGCGACGGATTCACAACGCTGTCGAGCGTGACCGGGCCTCCCGAGCTGGCGGTATATCCGCGCGGCGAGGGAGCCGTTTCCCCGGAGAAGCTCGTGCTGCCGAGCCCCATCGGCGTGAAGAACGTGTCGCGAACATACTGCTCGTACGTCTGCGCGGACGCGCGCTCGATGATCACGCCGAGCAGGTAGTAGCCGGAGTTGCTGTACTCGAAGCTCAAGCCGGCCGGAAACTTCGGTGCGGTTCCCGTGATCATCGCGAAGACTTCCTGGCGCGTTTTTGGATCCGTTACGCTCGTCAGTTGCGTGACGTATTCGCGGACGCCGGACGTGTGTTGGAGGAGATGGCGGATCGTGATCGCGTCGAAGCGCGCATCGAGCTCCGGCAGAAACTTCCGCGCCTTGTCGGTGATCGAAAGCTTTCCCTGGTCTTCGAGCTTCAGGATCGCCGCGGCCGTGAACTGTTTCGTCAGCGACCCGATCGAATAGACCGTATCGGTGTGCGCGGGAGTGCCTGCCTCGCGGTCGAACACTCCGTACGCGCGCGCGAACGTGAGATCACCTTTGCGAACGGCGATCGAGAGTCCCGGAACTCCCTGCGCGATTTGCGCGGCCGCGATCGAATCGGCGGCAGGCACGGCGAGCTCCGGCGGAGGAACGACGGCGCGCCGTTTCGCGGCAAAGGCCGCGGGGGCGGTCGCAAGGAGGAGAAGGGCGACGAGGCGGCGCATAGGGGATTAACGGTAGCAGTGCTGGGAGTGAACCGCTCCCAGCGGTTCTGTTACATTCCGGACCACGGTCCGTTCGCGTGTCACTGTGATCGGTGCGACTGTCCGAGCTCTCGTCCTCACAACTCAAAGCAACTTCTCGATCGTGATCGGCAGATCGCGAACGCGCTTGCCCGTTGCGTGATAGACCGCGTTGGCGATTGCCGGCGCGACGCCGACGATTCCCACTTCGCCAATCCCTTTCGCTCCGATCGGATTGATGTGCGGATCCTCCTCGGGGACGAGGATGACGTCGATCGAACGGACGTCGGCATTGACCGGCACCAGATTCTCGGCGAGGTTGACGTTCGTGTACGCGCCGAGGCGGCGATCGAGATGGGTCTGTTCCAACAGCGCCATGCCGAGGCCCTGAATGATGCCGCCGTAGTATTGGCTCCGCGCAGTCTTAGCGTTGAGGATGCGGCCGCCGGCGTAGGCGGCCACGATGCGTCGTACGCGCGCGATGCCGAGATCGGGATCGACGCTGACCTCGGCGAAGATCGCGCCGAAGGCTCGCGCTGAATACGGATCGTTCGCCTCCGGCCGCGAATCGACCGAGGCATCGATCATGTCGAGATAGTGCCGGTGGAGGACCGCCGAGTACTCCTCTCCTCGGGATGAATCGCTCTTCAGCGCCAGGCGCCCGCCCATCGCATCGATGTCGTTCGGATTCGCTCCACTCAACGGCGATGATGCATCGGCGATCGCGAGATCGACGATCTTCTTCTTCAGCGCAGTTGCGACCGAGAACACCGCGGAGCCGACGCTTGCCGCGGTCAGCGAGCCGGCCGAGATCGGCGCCCGAGGAAGCGTCGTATCGCCGTAGGTGAACTTCACGCGCTCGAACGGAACGCCGAGCGCCTCCGCTGCGACCTGCGCCATCACCGTGGCCGTGCCCATCCCCATCTCGTGCGTGCCGCTCGAAACGACGACGTTTCCGTCGCGACTCATCACCGCCCGCGCCGACGCCGGTGCGCGATGCGTGGGATACGTGGCGCTGGCCATACCGAGGCCGATGAGATCGCGGCCATCGCGCATCGATCGCGGCTCCGGCGTCCTGCGCGACCAGCCGAAACGCTCCGCTCCCTGCGCATAGCACTCCTTGATCGACTTGCTCGACCACGGCTTGCCGCTGGCAGGATCGACGTCGGCGTGATTGATGACGCGCAGCTCGATCGGATCGATCTTCAGCGCGTACGACAACTCGTCCATCGCCGACTCCAGCGCGTACATGCCCGGATTCTCGCCCGGCGCGCGCATGTAAGTCGGGCTGGGGAGGTCGAGCTCGACGACCTTGTGTCCCGCGCGGACGTTGGGAATCGTGTACATCGATCGCGTCGGTGCGGAGAGTGCTTCCGCGTAGTCGCAAACGGTGTTCGTCTGTCCGATGGCCTCGTGGATGAACGAGACCAGCTTGCCGTCCGGAGTCGCGCCGAGGGCCACGCGCTGCTCGGTGAGCGGACGATGACCGTTCGAGGAGTACGACTGCCGGCGAGTCAATGAGAGTTTGACCGGACGCTTGACCATCTTCGCCGCCATCACGGCAATGAAGACGTGCGGCCACGCCGAGCCTTTGCTCCCGAATGCGCCGCCGACGAATGGCGACATCACCCGCACCGATTCACGCGGTACTCCGAAGGCTCGCGCCAGAGTCGTGCGCGTGGAGAAAATGTTCTGCGCGGAATCGTGCACGGTCAGATGATCGCCGTCCCAAGCCGCCACCAGCGCGTGCGGCTCCATCATGTTGTGGTGTTCGTACGGCGTGCGATAGACCTGATCGATCTTGATCGGCGCGCCGGCCAGCGCTCCTTCGGCATCGCCCTTCGTGAACGTAGCTGGGTTGTTGCCGCGCCGTTCCTTCGCCTCGTGGCGGAAGTCTTCCATGGCAATGCGCGCCGGATTGGCGCGGTAGGCGACCTTCACCAATCCCGCGCCGTGCATGGCGTGCTCGAACGTGTCGGCGACGACGGCGGCGACAGCCTGCCCGAGGTAGTGGACCGAGTCGTCCGAGAACGGCATGTGGTGATGCTCGGAGGCGTTCGAGTCCTGCCCCTGCCCGCCGACCTCGGCGAGCTTCAGCGTGTTGAGGTGCGAGAGGACGTTGAGCACGCCCGCCGCTTTCTTCGCCTCGCTGGCATCGATCGAGGTGATGGTTCCCGACGGAATCGTGCTGGTGACGAGGACGCAGTAGGCGAGGTTGGGAAGGTTGTTCTCGGCCGCGTAGCGCGCCTCACCGGTCACCTTCATCCGGCCGTCGACGCGATCGCGCGGCTCACCAACGGCGGGGATCATGCCGCACCTCCGCTGAGATCGGTCAGCGATCGGATCAGCGTTCGCTTGGCCAGTTCGATTTTGAATTTGTTCTGTTCCCTCGGCGTGGCATCAGCGAGCACAGCTTCTGCGGCTTGGCGGAACGTGTCTGCGGTTGGTTCCTTGCCGGTCAACGCGCGCTCCGCTTCCCGCGAGCGCCACGGTTTTGTCCCTACGCCGCCGAGGGCCACGCGCGCCGAGCGGATCACTCCGCCGTTGACGTCGATTCCGACTGCTGCCGACGCGAGCGCGAACTCGAACTCCGACCGGTCGCGCACTTTCAGGTACGACGACTTCCGCGCATGCGCTGCCTCGGGGACAAAGATCGAGGTGATCATCTCGCCGTGATGAAGCGCATGCTCGATGTGCGGCGTGCTTCCGGGCAGAAGGTGAAAGTCAGCCGCGGCAATCTTGCGATCGCCATCGCGCCCATGCAGCGTGACCACCGCATCGAGCGCGGCCAGCGCCACCGCCAGGTCGGAAGGATGCGTGGCGATGCACGACGACGATGTGCCGAGCACCGCATGCAGCCGGTTCTCCCCATCCATCGCCGCACAGCCGCTGCCGGGATTGCGCTTGTTGCACGGCGCGAAGGTCAACTCGCGAAAGTAGGGGCAGCGCGTCCGCTGCATCAGGTTGCCGCCGATGGAGGCCATGTTGCGCAACTGCGGCGACGCGCTCGCGAGAAGCGCCTGCGAAACAGCGGGGAATCCTTTCTGCACGAGCGGATGCAGTGCGACGTCATTCATCCGCGCCAATGCGCCGATGCGGATTCCGCCATTGACATGCTCCACCGTTGCCAGCGGCAGCGCATTGATGTCGACGAGATGCGCCGGCCGCTCGACTTCGCACTTCATCAGATCGAGCAGGTTCGTTCCGCCGGCCACGAACTTCGCGTTCTGACGCGAGCCCGACGCGACTGCACCGCCGAGGTCGTGAGCGAGGGTGTAATCAAACGCGTGCATTGGCCGCCTCCCGGATCGCTGCCACGATCCCCACGTATGCCCCGCAACGACAGATGTTGCCGCTCATCCACTCGCGGATCTCGGCGTCCGAATGCGCATGCCCTTCGCGCAGCAGCGCCACCGCCGAACAGATCTGGCCGGAGGTGCAGTAGCCGCACTGAAATCCATCGTTGCGAATGAATGCGGCCTGCACGGGATGAAGATGACCGCCTTTGGCCAGCCCTTCGACGGTGGTGATCTGCTTTCCGCCGTTCATCACCGCCAGCGTCAGGCAGGAGTTGATGCGCTTGCCGCCAACGAGGACAGTGCACGCTCCGCATGCGCCCTGATCGCATCCCTTCTTCGTGCCTGTGAGATCGAGATGCTCGCGCAATGCGTCGAGAAGCGTCGTGCGCGGATCGAGCATCAACTCGTGGCGCTTGCCGTTCACCATCAACGCGACCGGGATCGCGTGCGGATCGAGTTTCGGCCTCGTTTCCGCGACAGCCGAGGCGTCGCCGAGGAGCGGGGCAACGAAGATCGCCGCAGTGGCTGCGGCAGAGCCGATCACGAACGAGCGTCGGGACGGATTTGCGGGCGCGTCCTCCGCAGGTTTTGGATACTCATCCGGATCGGGATTCGTGTAGCAGGGCGGAAGGGTCATGACGTCCTCCGAGTCTTCGAACGGCGTGCAGTGTGCACGCCAACTTGTTGAATTGGCTACTATGGCAACGAATGGAGAAGGCGATGGACTATGACAAGCAGGCAGTCGTCAGTGTGCTCAACAAGATCATGGAGACGGAGCTGGCCGGAACCGTTCGGTACACGCACTACTCGCTGATGATCTTCGGCTACAACCGCATCCCGATCGTTTCATGGCTGCGGCAGCAGGCCACGGAGTCGATGGCCCATGCGCAGCAGGCCGGCGAGATCATCACGGCCCTCGGCGAGCATCCATCCCTCGGCATCGGTCCGCTGCTGGAGACTCATAAGCACGACGTCGGCGACATTCTTCGCGAAGCGCTCGACAATGAGCGCGGCGGCCTCAAGCTTTACAACGATCTGCTGCAGCTCGTGGAAGGCAAGGTCGTCTGGATCGAGGAGTACGCGCGAACGATGATCTATCAGGAGGAGATGCATGCCTTCGAAGTCGACAAGATGCTGCGCAAGCCGGGAGACGTGAAGAGCGTGATGCAGTAGGCGTCAATCTGGGGCTGCCGTTCCAACGTAGATTGGACATGAAGCGCTTTCTCCTGCTGTTGGTATTTGCCTTTCCCCTTTCCGCGAAGCCAACGATTCAATGGCAGCCGTGGTCGAACGACGTCTTCGCGCGGGCGAAGCGTGAGCACCGTTTCGTCCTGCTCGATCTCGAAGCGGTCTGGTGCCACTGGTGCCACGTCATGGACGAGATGACCTATAGCGACGATCGCGTGATCGCGCTGATGAACAAGCGCTACATCGCCGTGCGCGTCGATCAGGATTCGCGGCCCGATCTGTCGAATCGGTATGAGGACTATGGCTGGCCTGCCACGATCGTCTTCGCCGCCGACGGCAGCGAGATTGTGAAGCGCTCCGGCTATATCCCGCCGGTTCCCATGGCGTCGATGCTCCAGGCGATTATTGATGATCCGTCGCCGGGTCCTTCAGTAGTCAAGGAAGTGGCGCCGACATTCGGCAGCGATGCCTTGCTATCTCCGAAACTCCGCGCGCAATTGCAGAAGACGTACAAGGAGCGTTACGACGCACAACATGGCGGCTGGGGGTTCATGCACAAGTATCTCGATCCGCCGAGCGTCGAGTACTCACTGGCGCTCGCACAGCGTGGCGATGCAGCAGCGGCGAAGATGGCTCGCCAGACGATCGACGGCGAGCGCAATCTCCTCGATCCTGCTTGGGGCGGCGTCTATCAATATTCGACCGGCGGCGTCTGGAACGAGCCGCATTTCGAAAAGATCATGTCGATGCAGGCTGGCAATCTGCGCGTTGCTGCTCTTGCGTACGCTCTATGGCATGAGAAACGCGACCTGGAAATGGCTCAATCGATCCGTCGCTATCTGCTGACGTTTCTCCGTTCTCCGGATGGAGCGTTCTATACGAGCCAGAATGCCGATCTGATCGACGGACGACACGCCGCTGATTATTTCGCCCTCAGCGACACACAACGCCGCGCAAAAGGAATCCCGCGAATCGATAAGAACATCTACGCCCGCGAAAACGGATGGGCCATTGAAGCGCTGGCTACATTGGCGTCCTCCACCAGTGATCCGCGCCCCCTCGCTGAGGCGCGCACCGCGGCCGAATGGGTAGTCGCGCATCTGCGCCGTCCCGACGGCGGTTTCAATCACGGCCTCCAACCCTCCTCCAATTCCGCCGGCCCCTACCTCGGCGACACTCTGGCCATGGGCCGCGCGTTTCTCGCTCTCTATGCCACAACCGGCGAGCGCATCTGGCTGCGCCGCGCACAAGAATCGGCAACGTTCATCGAGACAAAGTTCCGCACCAACCCCGGCTACGTCACCGCCCCGCACGGCACGTGGCAACGGGACGAAAACTGCGAGATCGCTCGCTTCGCAAACCTCCTTCATCACTACGACGGCGATAAGAAACACGAGGCAATTGCCAGGAACGCGATGCGCTATCTCACAGCGCCCACTGTCGCCGGAGCGCCTCCCGTCGGCAATGTGCTTCTCGCCGATTTCGAGCTGCGACAACAACCACGTGACGATCGTCGGCGCAAAAGGCGATGCCTCTGCCCGCGCCCTCTTCACCTCCGCCACCGCGCTGCCGCATCTCTACAAACAGGTCGAATGGCTCGATCGTGCCGAGGGACCGCTGCCGGGATCGCAGGTTGAGTATCCGGCGATGAAGAAAGCCGCGGCATTCGTCTGCAGCAGCAATCGATGCTCGCGGCCGGCGTTCAACGCGGTGGATCTGCGAGTACTCGTGGCGCGGATCGAACAATAGGCTCGCGCTACTTCAGCAGTGACGGGCAGATTTGATGCTCGGGGTCCCACCACAGAACGTTGAGAATCGCTCCATCGCGATAACCCCACACTCGCTCTGTACCTGACAAGTGAAGCGAGACTAATTCGTCGATATCGAGGCGCAAGGCCAGGAGGCAATCGCGCGCTTCCTTGCAGATCTTCGAGACTGAAATCGTGTGATTCCGTTTCTTCGCCTTCACCACGATGTCGTTCCACGTCATCGATTCGAAGTTTGCCAGCTTGTCGCGGATGTCCCTGATCTTTGCGCCGGTTACTTCGTGCCATCCGAACGGCTCAATGAGCTGCAGCCGGCTGATTCTCCAGGATGGCGATAGATGGTTCGTGCTCGGATCAGCGGCGATCGAAGGCACGTTCCTAACTTCTGGTTCACTGCCGAATCTCGGCTGCTTCGCAGGGTGTGGCCAGCTCGCCGCGCTGGGACGCTTCGGATACTTTTTCAATGTCGCCTACGGCCGAGGCAAACCGCTGTAGTACTCAGCCATCGACGCATGCGTGATCTCGTTGCCTCCACGTTGCGTCGGTGCCAGTCCTTTCCGCGCCTCTTTCCACGGGTCCTCGGAATGCGTGAGATCGCTCAGCCACTGTGAGCTCTTGTCGCCGTAGAACTCGAGGACGGCATCGATCGTCTCCCGCTGAACCGCGGTGAGGTTTCTGAAGTCGCCCTTCGGCCATGCCTTGACGTCGAACATGCCGCGATGAGCAGCGTACAGATTCGGTACGACCGGACCATTTGCCCATGCTTCGATGCGGTCGCGGAACAGCGGCTTGTCATCCCACACCAGCGACCAAGCCTGGGAGTAGTACACCAGCTTTTGAAGCTTCATCACCGTCATCCGGCCACGCTTTTTCAGGATGTAGGTTGCGACGTCGTGTGCATTCGCCATGCTGTGTTCAATGAACCGAAATACTGACACGGCTATGCCGGAATGAGGTAGAGATTCTACCCGCCGTGGAACCACCGAAACCGTGTCGAACGGATGCGGCTATCCTTGTCCTTTCAAGGAGGATGCATGGGCCGCTCACTCTTCGCAAAACTGCATCGTCGCTACGGTCGCCGGATCTCGGGGGAAGAACGGCGTCAGCGCGCCGCTGTGCACTACGAACGGTTGCGGGACATGATGCCTGTCGGTCTCGTCGGGGCGCCGCAGCGGATTGCGTCGACCAGTCCGCGTGTAGCAATCCTAGGCGGGGGATTCGCGGGGATGAGTGCGGCGTGGTTTGCGTCGCGGGCGGGATTTGGGGTGACGGTTATCGAGCCGGGTGGGGGGGGGGGGGGGGTGTCGTCTACCAGCACGCTCGTACCGGGACGGATCCTTGAGGCGGGAGCGGAGCTGATCGGAACGAACCATCCGCTGTGGATGGCACTGGCGGCGCACTTCGGATTCGCGTTGAGCGTGCTGTCCTCCGAGGAGAACTACGCGGCGGCGGGGCTGGACATGCCGATGATCATGGACGGGCGGCACCTCAGTAGCGAAGAGCAGGAAGCGCTGCACAAAGAGATGGATGAAATCTTCCAGCTCTGGGGAGCGGAAGCGAAAAAGCGCGTGCCCAACCCCTGGATGCCGTGGGCCGCGGACGGGGCGAAAGAGCTCGATGCGCAGTCGCTGGCGTCGAAGGTTCCGTCGTCCGTCAGCGAGCTGACGAAGAAAGCCATCCTGCTCGAGTTCGAGCTCGACAACTGCACGCCGGCCGACGAGCAGAGCTGGCTCGGCGCGCTGGCGCAACTCGCGGCCGGAGGCGGCTACGAGTTCTTCGAGGAGACGGAAGTCTTCCGTTGCTCGGCCGGCAATCAGGCGCTGGCGAAACGACTGGCCGCGGGCATCGATCTCAATCAGGGACGGGCTACCAACATCCGCACCGGCGACCGGCTCTTCATCAATCTCGAAGGCGGCGCGGTGGAGGGGCCGTTCGACTACGCGATCGTGGCCGTGCCGAGCGTGGCCATGGAGAAAATCACCATCGACGGCAAGCCGTTTCCGTATCGCGCCATCGCTCATGGGCCGGCCGTGAAGTATCTCTCCGGCGTCGAGCATCGCTTCTGGATTCCGGAAGGCGTGGCGCCTAGCGGGATGTCGGACCAGCTCGGGATGATGTGGGAGGGGACCGACAATCAGATGGACACGGCGCGCTTCGACGTCAGCGTTTTCGCCGGCGGCCGTCCGGCCCAGCGCGCCATCGACGCCGGCGGCGGGGCATCGTATTTCGCGCCGCGCCTCAATGCGCTTCTCCCAAACTACCAGGCATTTACAACGGAATTCGAGAATTGGCCGAAGCGGATGGGCATGGGCTACTCGACGCCGTCCGTCGGCGAGGTGACGACGAAGCAGAAGGCGTACACGGAACTAATCGCAGGACGCATCGCGGTGGCGGGCGAGCACACCTCGCCGCCATGGTTCGGATTCATGGAGGGAGCTCTGGAGTCTGGACTGGTGGCCATGGCCCGCATCGCCATGAACGCAGGCGTGAAGTTCTCATCCGAGTACGGAAAGTTCAAAGCAGTTTGATGATCATCCGACTGGCAACAGCGGCAGATGCTGTCTCGCTGTCATCGCTGGCTCTCAAGACGTTTTCCGTAATCGTCGAATGCCGGGGGAAGCGCGAAGACGACGAGTTGGAGTTGGGTTTCCGCCGCGCTTGCGATGGAGCAAACTACAGCCGGGAGAAGTTCTCACTCGAAGCCCGTTTTGTTCCGAAGTCCGCGAACGTCCCCGGCCTCCAGATTGCCGATCTTGTCGCGCGACCGATCGCCCGGCACATCATGAACCCGACGCAGCCGAACCGCGCTTACTCGGTGATCGAGAAGAAACTCGATCGCAGTCCGTCGGGGAACGTATCGGGATGGGGGCTCAAGGTCTTTCCTTGAGTGCGAAAAACAAAAGGCCCCGGCCCATCCGCCGAGGCCCTTTGTCGACCGGGAATCCCCAATCCTTAGGCTCCCGTGAACGGAAGTTTCAATGCGTGGATTCCTGAACAAAGGTGAATGCAGACCCGTTTCATTGCACAGTGAACGGATCGACGATCTCGACCCCCGCTTTCTCGAAATCGGTACCGTTCCGAGTTGCAACAACGAGGTCGTGAACAAGAGCAGTTGATGCGATGAGGCTGTCCTTGATCGGCATGGCGCGGCCGGAAGTGCGAAGAACTGCCAGGAGCGTTGCCCAACGCAGTCCGGTTTCTGCTTCCCACGGAAGGCAAAGAAGACGTTGAACGCCTCCGTGAAACCATTGCTCGAGACGTGTCCGTCGCTTTCCTTTGGGGAGAAGAAGGATTCCAAAGCGAACCTCGCCGAGGATGATGGGATCGACTGCAAGTTCGCGTTCGTTCCTTTTTAGCCACTCCACAACGCCCGGATGCGGATCCGGCTTTGTCGGTTCACTAAGGACGTTGGCGTCGACCAGGTATCTCACAGGGTGTCAGTCGATTCGGATTCGACGGGGACGAAAAATCCTTTCTCAGGACATGCGAGCAGCCATTCGATCACGCCCTCGTTCGCCGGGCTGTGGCGTACGAGTTTGTACTCGCCTCGGCCCAGGCGTTCAATCTCGAACTCTTCCCCTGGCTCGATGCGGTCCTGCTCACGGAGCGCCGCAGGCAGAACGATCTGTCCCTTCGAGGAAATGGTGGTTTTCATGAAAGTAAGATAACGTCTTACCTTAACTCAGTCAAGCGATTCTCGTAACCGTTCGGTTCCCCTCCTCTGCGGTATCATCCGCCTTCTCTCTCCCGGTCCCGACATACGGAGCTAATCGATCGTGTACGTGAGCAGCTACAACCTACTGCTTGTGGCAGCCTCGTTGTTTGTCGCCATCCTCGCCTCGTACACGGCGCTGGACATGGCCGGGCGCATCACCACCGCGCAGGGACGTTCCGCTCGCTGGTGGCTGGCCGGCGGGGCCTCGGCGATGGGGATCGGCATCTGGTCGATGCACTTCATCGGCATGCTGGCCTTCAGCCTTCCCATCCCGCTCGGATACGACCCCATCATCACGCTGCTTTCTCTCCTGATCGCCATCGCCTCATCGGTGTTCGCGCTGTGGCTGGTGTGCCAGGACAACCTGCCGTGGTCGCGGCTGACTCTCGGCGCGATCCTGATGGGCCTCGGGATCGCCTCCATGCACTACACCGGCATGGCGGCGATGCGCATGGTTCCGCTGATTCACTACATCCCGTCGCTGTTCATCCTTTCCATCGTCATCGCCATCGTGGCCTCGGGGGCGGCGCTGTGGATCGCCTTCCATCTGCGGCGTCCGGGATCGCGGGTTCATCGCCGCCGCGCCGCAGCGGGCGTGGTGATGGGCCTGGCCATCGTCGGGATGCACTACACCGGGATGGCGGCCGCGGAGTTCTCGCTTGGAAGCGTCTGCGTCGCGGCGAAGAGCGGCGTCAATACGGGATGGCTGGCGCTGCTCGTCATCATCGTGACGATGGCCATCCTCGCCATCGCTCTCATCATCTCTGTTCTCGACATGCGACTGGAGTCGCGTACTTCGAAGCTGGCAGTCTCGCTGGCCGAGGCCAATGAGGAACTGACCTACCTGGCGCTGCACGACAACCTGACCAAGCTTGCCAACCGCGCCCTGCTGGAAGAACGTCTGGCGCACGCCATCGGCACCGCCAATCGCGACAAGAGGCAATTCGCTCTGATGTTTCTCGACCTGGACGGATTCAAAGCCGTCAATGACGCCTACGGCCACGGTGTCGGCGACGTGTTGCTGGTCGAAGTGGCCAAACGGATCTCGCCGAAGATCCGGATGCAGGACACGATCTCCAGGGTGGGCGGAGATGAGTTCGTCTTCCTCGGGCACGTCGACGAGCCGGCGGATGCGGCTACGCTGGCCGAGAAGCTGCTGCAGATCGTCCGCGAGCCGTTTCAGATCGACGGCCATGAGCTGCGCATGTCCGTCAGCATCGGCATCGCCATGTATCCGGGCAATGGTGTGAACCAGCACGAGCTGCTGACCAATGCCGATGCGGCCATGTATCACGCCAAATCGCTCGGGCGCGATTCCTTCTGTTTCTTCGACACGTCGATGAACTCGCACGTGCATGCGCACCTGGAGTTGACGCAGGACCTGCGCCGCGCAGTCGATCGTCGCGAACTGATCCTCTACTACCAGCCGAAGTTCGAAGCCCCCAACGGCCCGGCCATCGGCGCCGAGGCGCTGGTGCGGTGGGAGCATCCAACGCGCGGCCTCATTCAGCCGGACGACTTCATCCCCCTTGCCGAGAAGACCGGACTCATTATTCCGATCGGCGAGTGGGTGCTGGACGAAGCCTGCCGCCAGATGCGGGAGTGGCACGACGCCGGCCGTCAGAACTGGACGATGGCGGTCAACCTCTCGCCTGTGCAGTTCTGCCATCCGGCTCTGATCGAGACGGTGAAGGCCACGCTGGAACGCCACCGGCTGATCCCGCACTGCCTGACGCTGGAGATCACGGAATCGACCGCGATGCGCGACGCCGACGCCAGCGTGGTCATCCTCCAGCAGTTGCATGAGATGGGAGTCCGCATCGCCATCGACGACTTCGGTACTGGCTATTCGAGCCTGCTCTATCTCAAGCGTCTGCCGGCCAGCGAGCTGAAGATCGATCGCGGATTCGTCCACAACCTCGCGCATGACTCCGAGGACCGGGCCATCGTTTCGGCGATCGTGGCGCTGGGCCACACGCTCGATCTCAAGATTGTGGCGGAGGGTGTCGAAACAGTGGCCCAGCAGGAGTTCCTCACCGACATGGGCTGCAATTCGCTTCAGGGCTTCCTGTTCGGCAAGCCGATGCCGCCGGCGCAGTTTCTCGCATCGCTGGCGCGTCACGAGGCATTGCATCGGCCGGCGGGGCTGGAGGGTCTTACACCGTCGGCGGCGACGGAGTAAATCGCCTGTCTTTGCGCTCTTGCTGCGGGTATACTTCCAGCCTAATGGAGGGCCCACATTATGGCTGGCACATTTGTAATCGAAAAGGGGAGCACTGGGAAATTTCGTTTCAACCTTAAAGCGGGGAACCACGAGATTATCCTGACCAGTGAGACGTACGAGGCGAAGGCTAGCGCCGAAAACGGCATCGAATCAGTCCGTACGAACTCGCAGATTGATGATCGGTACAAGCGCAAAACCGCAACGGACAACAGTCCCTATTTTGTCCTCACCGCCGCCAACCACGAGGTCATTGGCACAAGCGAGATGTACTCCTCGAACGCGGCGATGGAAAATGGCATCAAGTCGGTCAAAGAGAACGCGCCGACGGCAACGGTCGTAGACAAGACTTAGGCGTGTCTAGCCGGATCGCTTCCGGGAAGGCTTCCCGGCGTACTCGGCGATCCGGCTCTTCACCAGCTTCCGAACCAACGCAGCCGGCAAGGGACGGTCCACCGGAAATCGGATCGTTCCCTTGTTGGTGTCGTACGCCTCGAGCTCCTCTTCGTGTGCTTTGACCGGATGCGCCCCCGCATAAAACGCGCAATGGTTCTTCGCCGCACCAAACGAGACCAGCAACCTCCCATCGAGACGGAATCCCGGGATGTCGTAGCTGATGCACTCCTCCGCCTCGGGTGCCGCGGACTGGATGTCTTTGCGAAGCTTCTCCAGCGTTGTGCGCTTTTCGGCGCTCAGGGGTGCGAGGTATTCGTCGATGGTCTTTGGTTTTGACGGCACGTTAATTCACCGGCGGCTTTACTCCGCGGGCACGACGTTTGTGATGGCGCAATTGGAGCTACTGGCCTGGGTGTGGATAAACCCCATGCTGAAATCGTGCACCGTGTGCTTCTTGCCGGCGTCGATACGCTCGTAGATTGTCCGGGTGTTGTTATCGATGACCGTGCCACTCTCGGCAGAGTGGGTGCATCGGACTGTAATGTCCTTAACGGCAAATGTGTTGTTGTTCTTGAAGGTGAAGGTGGCCAGCATTACGCTATCGAAGCCGCCCTTTTTCCAGGACCACTTCGTGATTTCGACATGGCGTAATGCCTCCTCCTTGCGCGAAAGCGGCGGAGGCGCAGGGGCAGCCGACGAGGTTGGGCTGCTGCCAGGTGTGCGGCCGGAGTTTCCGCCGACAATCGCCGCGACAATTGCGAGCACGACGAGAATCAAACATCCTCCGGCGAGGCATCCAGTGCGTTTTTTCTTGGGAGGAGGCGGAGACTGGTTGACTACGACGGTGGAAGGCTGAGGAGCAATCGGTGCGCCGCAGGCCGGGCAGGTGGGTGCCTGGTTCGATACTTCCTTGCCGCACTCCGGGCATTGGATGAGCGCCATGGAGGCAAATTATAGACGAACGCACTGCGCAGGCAGTTGAGTGCCGCCTTTGTCTTTCTCTTCAACCTTCCCTGTATTTTCGAAACATTTCCGGTATGAAATCCACATCGCTCGCTTCGCGCGCCGCGAGCCCGATCTGCATCTCCAGCACGTCGACGGGAACCGGATTTGCGTAGCCGGTCAGGGAGCGGCGAAGCGCTTCTTCCGGGTCGAGCGAATCGACGCGGACGGTTCGGTACAGTTTCACGGCGAGTGTTTCGGCGGCGCCGGGCGTGAGGAGCGATGGCATCAGCGAGGCGAGGGAGGAGAAGCTGCTGTCGCAGAGCGTTACTCCGCGCCGTTTCGAGAGAGCGCGCAACAGCGTGAAAGCCTCCTCGGGGGTAGTCGACGGGAAGATCGGGATTTTCACATCGATACGTCCCGGTCGTTTCAGGTCGACTTCGATCAAGTCCGGGCGGCTCGACGCAAGGATCCAGATGATGCGGCCGCGGTTTTCGGTGCGGCTCATTTCGGCGGCGAACATGGAGTAGATGCGGCCGGAGAGGCCGGAGTCGCTGTTGCCGGCGTCGCGTTTGCCGAGGGCCTGGTCGGCTTCGTCGACGAAGACGAAACAGCGGCCGAGGGCGTTGAGGAGGCGGAAGATCTTCTCCAGATTGCCTTCGCTGCTGCCGACCCATTTGTCGCGGAAGTTCTTCAGCTTCACTACAGGCACGCCCGCTTCGCCGGCCAGGCATTCGACGAGGAAGGTCTTGCCGGTTCCGACCGGGCCGCAGATCAGGTAGCCCATCGGCAGCGCGGCCAGGTCGTTCTGCTTCCAGAGGGCGATGTCCTGGCGGAGCCATTTGACGATCGTCGGCTGGCCGTGGAGATCGTCGAGCGATTTTGTCGGCTCGATGAATTCGATCAGGCCGGCGGCATCGCGCTCGATCAGCTCCTTCTTCAGCGCCACGAGGTCGTCATCGGCCAGCGCTTTTTTCTCGCGCTCCTTCAGCCGGAGCAACGTTTCGATCGACGTGAGCGTGGCGCCGACGAGTTGCTTGGCCAGTCGTTCGTGATCGGTCGTGAAATTCTGCAGCGCGGTCGGATAGCTTGGAGACAGGACATCGATTCCATCGCGGAGCTCTTCGACCGAGGGGAGCGGGATCTCAACCGACGCGGCGCGCGGATTGTTGACGAGGATGGGATGGAGATCGTTCAGGTTGTCGGAGATCAGCCAGGTGACGAGCGAATGCTGGCGCAGCGCTTCGTCGGTCGACCAGTCGCGGATCAGCAGCGTGAGTGCGTTGAGGTCGTAGTTAAGCGCGCCGGGAACGGCTGGAGCGACGAGATGCGCGGCCTTCATGTAGAAGCCGATCTGCAATTTCGTCTGTCCGAGTCGGGCCAGGTTGGCGGCGTAGCGGAAGTAGCGCGTCAGAAACTCGACGGCCTGTCGCGGCGCGCGCGGCCACTCGGGCGTTTCGCGCGCGCCGGGCCAGCTCGAAAAGAGCTCGCTGCCGCGCTCGATGCGGATGCCGTTGCCGGCGTCGTAGCTGATGACGACGTCGAAGCGCGGCAGCATTACTTTGACGAGAAAGTCGTACAGGCTGCCGAGCGATGCTTTGTCGCCGATGGGGAGAACGGCGCGATCGTTGACGTTGCCGTAGAGGATGAACTGGTTGGCGGCGTCGCAGCCGTAGAGCGACATCAGCTCGTTCGCCCAGCGCGGAAGAGCCGGCATCAGTTCTCCAGCTCCTTCGATGCCGAGGTCGTCGTCGTGTCGGATACGGCCACCTCGGCTGTCATCGTGGCCGGATCGTAGGCGTCATCGAGGAGATGGCTGACCAGATCGATATTCGCCGAGATCGCGGCAGGACGGCCTTTGAGACTGGCATCCTCGACGGCCAGATCGATCTGCTGTTCGATGCGGGTCATGTCGCTGTCGATCTCGGCCAGCGACTCGCTGCGGCGCTGCAGGTTTCGCAGGCGCTGTTTGAGAATGGTCTGCGTCGCTTTCTTCGACTCGCGAAGGGCGTCGGACATCGATTTCGACGACAGCTCCTTCTCGATCGATGCGATCTGGTTGCGAAGGTCGCTCTCGCGTGACGATACGTCCAGAATCTGCAGGTTGCGCTGCGCGACGAGGAGGCGGGCGAAGATCGAGGTCAGTTTCTGCAGCGCCTCGCGATTCGATTCGTAGAGGTAGTCCTCGTTCTGCGATTCGCGGTAGACCTTCTCGATCTTGCCGCACTTCTCCTCGATGTCGGCCAGGCGGCGTCGCTGCGCTTCGGGGAGGTTGGCGACGAGATTTCTGCTCGAAACGTCATCGCCGTCGTGGATGCGAGCCAGATCCTTTGCATCGACCCAGTTCTGGAAGCGCCCATTCGTGGCCAGCGCGTAGAGGTAGAGCGTTTCCGCGCCCGCGGCGCCGAGCCAGATGGCGTGCTCGCCGAAACCTAAAAGAATCGCTCCGGCAACGAGGAGCGCGTTCCACGGAATGCGGCCGAGACCCGCGAGCTGCGGGCGGGCCCAGAAGGCTTCGTTGAGATAGCGCAGCATGCGCGGGCAAGACTACTCTGTCTGCGGGCCGAGGCTCCTCGGCTCGGCCGTTGTGGTCTTTGCCTCCGAGGTGGTCGTCGCAGTCGGTTCGAGAGTCAGCCCTTCCTTAGCCGCGAAATCAGCCAGTGCCTGATCGGCCAGCGCTTTCTGTTCGCTTTCCTGCATGTCGATGTCGGTCGAGTGCAGCGAATCGCGAGCAACGCGAGCGCGGCCGGAGGCTTTTTCGCGCTCTTCTTCGACCATGTCGTGCAGACGATTGAGCGTGTCGCCCGAACCGCCGATCTGCGAGATCATCCCTGAGGCCATTTCGTTCAACTCCGCAGTGGCGCGCTTGATCTTCAGATCGTTGAGGCTGCTCTTCAGCGACTCGATCTTGGCTTGGGCTGCCTTGACGGAAACGTCGCGCGCGCGAAGCAGCTCTTTGTACGTTGCTTCCGCTGATTCGAGCTGCGTGCGGTTCTCGCCCAGCTCGCGCTGCACGGTCTGGAGACGCAGGGCCTGCTGGCTGGCCAGGTCGCGATTGCCGGCGCGAAGGTTGGCCGAGGTCTTGGCGCGCAGTTCGCGCTCCTCGGCCTCGAGGCGTTTCACTTGCGACATCAAGCGTTCGCAGAGTCCGGCGTGCGCGGCCAGGCCCTGGTTGTAGTTCGCGATCTGCTTGCGGATGTTTTCTTTCTCCACTTCGAGCAGCGCTTCGGGATTCTGCCGCTCGAGGCCGGAGATGAAGAGACCGAGGAAGCCGCGGAACAGGTTGGCGATTCGTCGAAACATTCAATTCCTCCGGACGTCTTAGCGAGCCCGCTGCCATGCGGCCAGCAGGTTGTTGAGGACGTCGCCTTTCGGATTCTCGCAGATGGTACCGATGTCGTTGCGCAATCCGAAACGTTGATAGGTTACGAAAGGGCTTTCCGGGAACATGACCGGCACGTTGGTGTTGCCGGGCCGGAAGCCATGCACGAGTGCCTGCCGCTGCACGCGCTCGCTCATCAGGAACTCGAGAAAGACCTCGGCCGCTTTGCGTTGATCGGCGGTGCTCCACGTTGCGTCGATGATGTAGTACGGGTTGTCGTTCCACATGTTGAGCCGCGGATAGACGACGTGCAGCTCGCCCCATCGTCCGGCCGCGCTCTTGAGATAGTCGATGGCCACGCTCTCGTAGGCGAAGAGCGCGTCGTAGGCGCTCGGACCTTTGAGCACCATCTCGCGCATCATCGTTCCGGTCGAGTCGGAGAGCGAGACGGCCTTCTCGATCGTTCCCAGTTGGGCCTGGAACTTCGCGTCGACGACATCCGCCGGGCTGAGGTTCTTCGTCTTCTGCGTGTGGTCGTAGGCCATCAGCACGAGCGTGACGAGACCGCTGTTCGATGAGCTCGGATTCGTGTGGCCGAACTTGAAGAGCCCCCACTCCGGCTTTCCGGCGATGGCCTGCCAGCCGGTCGGTTCGGCCAGCGCTTTCGAGATCGTGTCGAAGGAGAGCGTGCCGTACTTCGTGGCGAAGGCCTGGTAGCGCTCGTCCCACATGATGAAGACCATCGGCGTGAGAGCCAGCGATTCTTCTTTGACGATGGGCGGCTTGCTGTACTTCAGCGTCCAGTCCTGAACGAAGCTGTCTTTGTACATGGAGCTGGCCGGCGACCAGACGTGGATGCGCTGATCTCCGGCGATGAGCGCCTGCGCTCCTTCCAGCGATCCCATCGGAATGAGGTTGACGCGCACTTTGTGGCCGGCGTCGGTGCTGGCGAATTCTTTGGCCGCCCACTCCAGCCACAGTTTCTTCTCCGTGCCGTAGGCGATTCCGATCTCGGCGCTTGGTGCATCGGCGCCGAAGCTGGCCACGCCTGGCGATGACGATGCGGAGCTCGTCGACGACTGCGAGCCGGGGAGCTTGCCGCCGCTGCGTACGTACATGCGATACGCACCGTAGCCGCAGGCGATGACGAAGAGGAAGATGACGATCTTGCCGAGGCCGGTCGCTTTCGGGCCGTTGGAGGAGCTCGATGGTGTGTAGTTGCTCATAGTTCTTGTCAAAAAAAGGTTGAGATTTCGCGTAGAACCTGCCGGATGTTCTGCTGGTTTCCGGCGTAGAACTTTGCCTGCGTGGCGTCGGCGATCTGGGTCAGGATGTCTTTTTTCGCATCATCACCATACGCGATCGTGAAGATGCGGATGGTATGGCGCTCATTGTCGAACTTGATCTGCTTCAGAAGGTCGTCGAGGGCGAGCTTGCTGTCTTTGTCCTCGCCGTCGGTGAGGACAACGATGGCCGAGATCCGCTCCGAATCCTGATCCTGCGAAGCCAGATGCGCTGCGTAGGCGGTGGAGATGGCGTCGTAAAGCGCAGTGCCGTCGTGAGGATAGAGCGCGCTGATCTTCTCCTTGGCCTGGTTGCGGCCGGCCTTGATCGCGACGCGCTGCAACGCCCACTCCGCGGTTCCGCTGAACGGCAGGAGGGAGAACTGATCGTCGTCGCCGAGCTGATCGACGAGCTGCAGCGCCGCGGCGCGGGCGTTCTCCATCTTCTGGTTTTCCTTCATGCTCCCCGAGGTATCGAAAGCCAGCGTGATGTTCGCGTGCTTCTTGTTCGCATGCCAGAGATTGAGGAGGGCGTGAATGACTTCGACCTGCGGCACTTCCAGCGTCGTCAGCGGCTCCTTCGGATCGACGCCGTGCGCCGCATCGATCGGCGAGGCCAGCGGAACGTCGACGGAGCCGGGGCGGAATCCGTACGGAATGGCTTTTTCCTGCTGCGGCCGGGCCAGCAGGTAGTCGATGTATATCTTGGCCGCTTCCTTTTTCTCAGTCGTTACCCACGGCCGCTGCACGACGCCGACGGGATGATCGGACCAGAACGTTCCCTCTTTCGGATAGATGGCTACGATCGGGAAGGGCTTCGAGTACTGCGAGCCGTACGACTCGATGACCATGTTCTCGTACATGACCGCGGCGCTGAGGTACTCCGGCCCGTTCGCGAACATCTTGCGGCCAAAGAATCCGGTGGAGCTGCCGTAGTGGACGACCGACTGTTCGATGCCGGCCACGAACTGGGCGGTTGCGGGCTTGCCGACGTCGGCGATGGTCAATCCGCCTTTCTTCCCGGTGGCCGCATAGGCTTCGGCGAAGATGGAGATCAATCCGCTATTGCTCGATTCCGGGCTGGTGTGCCCGAATCGGAATGGACCCCACTCGGGATGTCCATACGCCGCCCATCCTCGGCCGTCGCGCGCGAGCGTGAGGATGTCGCCCCATCCGACGGGTTTCTTCCCATACCCGATCGCCTCGGCCATCGGTTTCCACATGGCGATGACGACAGGGGAGAGGACGAGGTTCTCGGTGGAGCCGACGAGGTCCTTGCCGTTCTTGGCCCGCGACTCCGCATTGCCGAGTTGGATGAACGCCGCTGAGGCCGGACTGGTGATGTCGGCCTGGCGGGACTCGGTCAGCAGCTCGTCGATGCAATCGCCGGAGCCCATCGGGATCGCTTCGACGACGACCGTGCGGCCATCGGCGAGGCGGTGATCGCCGGTGTTGAACGCGGCGGTGACGTCCTTGATCCACTCTTCTTTTTCGGAGCCGTAGGTGAAGGTGAGCTTGACGCTGCCTTTCGGATTGCTGTCGGCAGGAGATGACGATGCGCTGCTGGGATGTTCGCGGACCCGGCCGCAGGCGGCAAGCGACACGACGAGCGCGATGGTTACGAACGTTCGTTGCTTCATGGCCGATTTATACGGTGCAACGGTGGCCCTTGCTCGCCTCGTCGCGAGTAATTACTCCGAATTCGCATCCGCTTTGCGCGCTCTTTACACGCGCCGCGTTTTCCCGCCATTCACCTCGAATTTACGTCCGCCACAAGTGAATCGGACCCTGCCGGCCTAGCATCGCGCCACTTAACTAGGAGGCAACGCATCAATGAGTTTTCGCAAAACGGCAGCCTGTTTCGTCGCTGCGGCCGTGATGGCTACGGGCGCATTTGCCCAGGTCACGCCAGCCGCTGGCTCCACTCCGCCGGATGACACGCCGAAGATCAACGTCGGTGCCACGATCTTCGGCGACTACACGTACGTCGACTCGCCCACATCGAAGGATTC
>Ga0307511_10001153_pt1 | contig 28156 bp, 23 predicted proteins | sample 13_EM_MG_FD_200266 | JGI IMG/M metagenome (GOLD analysis project Ga0307511, IMG submission 200266) | Populus trichocarpa ectomycorrhiza microbial communities from riparian zone in the Pacific Northwest, United States - 13_EM | ecosystem: Host-associated > Plants > Roots > Unclassified | place...
AGACTTAATATTTTTTAGCCAAACCCAATAACAAATGGCTATATGCAAACGCTATTGCAAATCACAGCCTGAACGCCATCAATTGTTAATCAAGTATGGCGTATTTGCTAACCTTTACAGCTTCTAACCAGCTGCCAACCTTATGAGAATAATATTCCAGATGTTCTGACTGCTTGGTAAACTACAATTAGAGTAGCCAATGCTGCATCGAGTTTCTGGTTGAAAAAATTCTACCGTAATCATTGCTGCCGATACTGAATTTATTTATATATGAAAGTGAGCTCTAGTTGAACGAACACAAATTGGACTGCTAGAGCACAATCCGACCATAGATGAACCTATTTTTTTATTTTTTTTAAAAAAAACTCAGTACTCGTATGCGGCCCTAATGAGAGGGCCAAAGATGAACCTATTGCAGTCGCTGGGATAGGTATACTGTTATTAATTCTTTTTTTTGTTGGTAAACCAGTACTCATAAACCTTTATCAATTCAAGTGCGTTATACACCAAATCGAGGAACTATTTAAATTGCCCGTGGGCTTGTTGTTGGATTCTACTCTCACGTGAGAAGAACTAGGGTGATGGATCACGAGATATGCAGGACGACCGATGGAGGCAATTGGGATATGAGACAAGATGTCCAAATGGAGGCAATTGGGATACTGGCGATTAAGGATAAAAGAAGCGGGTTTTCCTATGAATTCATGTTTCGGAAGAACAAGGCAGTAGAACCATAGCATTCATACTATAGCGATATCTACATAGCTTTGACGAATACATCTATATTTCTCTCTCTCTCAAGATTCCTCCGCTTATAACCTCGTATTCTTACACTTATGAGCCTGGAGAATGACATTTCAGATACTCCGACTGCTAGGCAAACCACAATTACATTAGCCAATGCTGCTTGCCAGGCATCTACAAATACTCGTGTTTCTGCCAATGCTGTAAGAATGATTAATTTATTGAATGCGAAAGTGTCAACGGATCATGTCGGTGGTAACCTCTTAGTTCTAGCTGTTAGAGGAGAGATTGACTTGGAAATATATCGATCTATTGCTGAGCTCCAGTTAGGTATACCCTTATTAATTCTTTTTTATATTTTGTAAATCAGTACTCGTAAACCTTTATCAATTCAAGTACGTTATACACCAAATAGAGGAATTATTTAAATTGCCCGCGAGCGGCCCAGAACATATATGTATTTCTGAATGGATCTATCCTTGTGATGCTAGAATCACTCAACTGATGGAGTTACAATGGCTATCTTAGAGAATAACTTTACTACCACCAGTCCCGGAGAGGCTGCGACATGTCAAAGCAACAGAAACAAAGCATCATGTATTTTCCGTGATGGTACCCAGCTAAGGATGATACTATAGGCTGATGAATGATAAAGAATCTAAAGAGACAAGGGGATCTGGAGATCTAGGGTCACAGCTCGGGAAGAACTGTTTGCCAAACCACAAAACGCAGAACAGAGCCCTCAGGCTGCCCTTGAGGATACGGGACCGATAGATGTAGAACACCTGTAGTCATGAGCGCCGAGGAGTCAGGGGATCCGGCTGAGGCAGCAGGTACCAGAGATGTCATTTCATGGATAAAGCACCTGACCCATTGAAGGAGTAGCTACACTGTAAATACAGGACAACCAGTTCCGAGATCTAGAAATACACAAAGGGAAAGGTAAACAAACATTCAGCTGCTGCCGTTAGTATCTTAGATGTTACATTCAAATTGCTTTAGTTCCTCTTCTCACTGTACTGATTGTTGATATGGCTGAGAACTTTTTTATTGTTTACAATACCTTATTTCTTTTTTTTGGAGTCTATACGCCTGATCAACCTAAGGTTATGCGGCGCGTCTACAATACCTAGAGAGCTGCAGGTGGATTTATCCTAGTCTGATTGCTTATCCATTCGATATTCGGAAAACCAAGCCGAAAAGTCGGCTCTTGTGTCCTGAGCCCTGACCTGAGTAATACGGGTATGAGAGGAGACTAGTTATTGTGCCTCGATGTCGGAAGAACAGGGGGGTCAAATCCGTGAATCCTTGTCTTTGTGGAAGCCCGGGGCGAACCTTCTCGCCTAATATTACTAGAGTATGATATGCACCCTTTGACATCAATAGTATCTTACTCACATTTTAGATTCAACACAATTTTCTATATTGCTCCGCTCGTCCTAAAGGAACTATGGTACTTAAGTCTTCGCAGCATGCCAGTGAACGATATACTGTAATTCAGTTTGGCATACATTCCAGAATATGACATAGATGTTTTCACTTTATTATCAAAATGAACCCCAGCTAGTAAGTAAAGGGGGGGTTTACGGTGGTAGCCCCACATGTATATATATGTGCATCATGGAAGAGATATTCTACATCCTTCTCTACACCCTGTAGCCAACTATGCAAGTAGTATGTTCACCAAACTTAACCCGGAACCCAGAAACTAGGTTCGTTGGAATATATATCGAAGTTCCGCCGGGTTAAAAAACCCCGTAAATTGGGAAGGACGGTATGGCACATGCGAATGCGGATATATTGAAGAAGCAGCTGCAGGATATAAGTTTGGAATCTAATCGCTCCTGGACCCTGAAAGTCCTTAGGGAACCATCACTGGCCTGAGTCCGAAAAAATGCGGTTCCTTTCAGCTCTTCTTCTTGCCGCTTCTATGGGGCTTCTGCAAGGCGCCCTGGGGGCGACCAAGATCATGCCACTTGGAGACAGTATCACTGGATCACCTGTAAGTTTTTCTAAAAATCCTTGAGACAATGTAATGTCAACCATTCTATAGCACGGTAGAAACATTATTTAATAGCACAAGGCTTATTGACGATACTATCCAACAGGGCTGCTGGCGCGCACGCCTGTGGCAGCAATTGACCAACAATAGTTACACAGACATTGATTTTGTTGGTACCCTCCCAGCTCAAGGCTGTGGTTTTACCTACGGTGGAGAGAATGAAGGTCATGGAGGGTATTTAGCCACCAACATTGCCGACCAGAACATGCTCCCAGCATGGCTCTCCGCTACAAACCCAGATATCGTGATGATGCACCTCGGCACGAACGATGTTTGGAGTGCAAAGGACCAAGTGTCATTCTCACTGCCTTCAGCAAGTTGGTGGATCAGATGCGGGCTAGTAACCCCAAGATGAAAATTCTGGTAAGCTTCTTCTCTGTGGGCTCAACTCATAGGAAGTGAGTTGTCAATGTACTAAGTATCTTCGAATTGATATTTCAGGTTGCACAAATTCTTCCGATGAACCCATCCATCTGCACCGAGTGCGCACAACGTGTTATCAACTTCAATGCAGCAATTGCGAAATAGGTGCCTACAAAAAGCACAAGCACCTCTCCTATTACCGTTGTGGATCTATGGACAGGGTTCAACACCACGACGGATACTGGTGACGGAGTTCATCCCAACTCCGCTGGAGATCAGAAGATGGCAGCTAAGTGGTATCCTGCTGTCGTGGCTGCCCTCACTGGCACTACTCCACCAGCGTCTTCAACAACTTCTAAGCCAGTATCTTCCACAGCTTCAACCAGGACGCCGACGAGGAGTAGCACCAACCCAACCCCAACGTCGGGAGGTCCAGCAGTCGGTGCCTGGGGACAGTGTGGTGGAATTGGCTGGACCGGCGGGACTACTTGCGTTAGTGGATATACTTGCGAGGTTGGCAACCCATATTACTCACAGTGTCTGCCTAATTAAATTGAAAATGTCGAGTCGATGAATGATCTTGCGGGGTGCGTCGCGTACCGCTCGGCTCCATGTATAAATGACTTTATAACAATGAATTAAATTACAAGCACAATTGTATATAAGATATGAACTGGCAATTAACGCGGTCGGCCTGGGGCTCCCCAGGAGAATTTCCAGCCAGACAATCCAACCCCACAAAAAGTGGCAGACCGGATATCTTTGAGCGCTGGCAGTTGAGCACAGATACAACCATGAGAGGTACTATCGGTTTTAGGATGGGGAAGTGAGAAATGGAGGAGGATAGTCGAGGGTGCACACTAGAAGATGCACGAACTGCAGTAATCAGGTCGTTGCGAAAGCCTAGGGATATCAAAGTAAACGCCATCCCTGTCAAGAAGAGGTTCAGGATCGCACATTGATAGGGCCTTTGAAGTAGATAGCCAATTACCACATTTGTCCCATCCTATCCAAGATCCCTCGCCCCAGGTATATGTATGCCCTACTCCGGCCCTTGTTCCCCCAGAAAACAGAAATCCTCCAATTAACTAATTTACAACCCTACATGCAAGTTGCGAAGCATCCGAGCTCGGGTAATGAAAACCCCAAGAGATTTAGGTTGAAAAGATGGAGGATATCTCCGCAAAGAAATTGAGGTAACTCTGAATAAAACCAATCATTGACACATCTCCAGAAACTCCATTAACTTTGCTATTCCTTCTGATATTACTTTGAACCTTCCCCACTGCTATTAGTCCCCCATGTTCTCCCATTGAAAATCTCGTTCCTACTTAGTTCGAACCTCACACCTATTCCAGGTGGTCCACTTTTACTTCTTTTCCGTGTGACTGGCAATCGCTGAGTCGGCTCCAAAGAATTTTCCGCTCGTCTTGTATTCGTTTCCCAAGCAGATGAGCCCAACAGGTTGTTTGAATACGGGCCCCCCCAGTCTACCGCTAAATGTGTAGAGCTAACACTCTCATTCCTCCCACGGTACGGGCCCGAACCTCCGACAGGAATCTGTGCTGACATTTCAACTTCTCCTGTTGGAGACACTGTGAAATGGCCCACACACTGCGTTTTCAAATCTGCTACCGGCGTCCGTAAGCTCCTGGGTGTGGGCGGTACGAGGCTACTGGAACCGCCACCAGTGGAAGAGGGGGTCGTTATTTTCAACGGCGGCAATTTAGGCAAAGGGGGTAACTCCTTCGTAACGGTTAGAGGCGCAATTGTCGTGTGCCGATGGTGGTTGAAACTGTTGTCACTCACAATCCTATTTCTGGTATTCATGGTCGATTGCATAGGGCCTGGCGGGGATACGAACGCAGTCCCACTGACGATCCCGTGGGAAATTCCTAGGACAGGATGAGCGGTGGGTATGGGGACGGGTATTGGTGAAGAGACACTCCGCATGTGTGTCAGGCCTCGGATAGGAAGTGTCAATGAGGGTGACTCGGGGACTTGGGCCATTTCCTGGACACGCTTGGGTTGAGGGCTCGCTGTTTCCGCTTGTTGACTTGCTACCTCCTCCCCCTCTGCTAGCTCCATCTTCTCAGGATCAAGCTCCAATGATTCATCGCTCTCCTCCGAAGAGAATGTATCCTGATGCTTCACAGGGCCTATTTTTGGCTCTTCAGAGGTGGTTATTGTAGAGCCAACACCTGTCAAAAACGATGGCTGGGGTGGTATGTCAGATGAAATTACAGGTGAAAAATCCGAGGGAAACCGAAAATCATAGCCATTCCTATGCAGTAACTCCTCAGCTCCCTGCACCCAGCTACTCTCTTCACTCGGGGCAAAATGTTGCTGGTCTTCAAACCTTCGGTCCACACCACTTGTATCGGGACCCGCGGAGGTGAATGACAGGGTGAGGTTTGATGGTTTTCGTGGCGTATGTGGTGATATGCCTACTCTTGGCCCGCTGGCTGCAATCCTAGCCGATGTAGCAGCTGCTTCCATTACTGGTTCATTCCCGGTTTGTATAGAAGGATACATACCAACATTCGTTCCTATCACCGGAGGGAGGGATGGCCCTACCAAAACAGACTTTGGTAGGCATTCATGGCGCCAATTAGCTGGAGAATCAGTGATGGGTCGGGGCGGCTTTAACGTTGCCTCAGAATATAGATGTCCATAATAATCTGCGTCTGGGTCAGGTGGCACGGGACGCAGATCTAGACTTCCGGGTGGTGCGGAAGAGATTCTCCGCAAAGGGTGCTTTGGCGGTATCGGAGGTGGTAGCAAGAAGTCGGTCCTTTCAAAATTACCTGGAAATGGCTTTTCCCAGGTGTCTGAGTAGCTTTGGCGTACTCTTACGAAACTTGGTTCATGCGGTGGGGGGGGTAAATACGAGCTGGGCCCTCCAGAGGGAATTGCTGTGCCAACGATGCGTACGGGTAGGGCTGGTAGTGGTTTCCGGGGTACAGTAACAGAAGAACCAACAGAAGCCTGTGAGTTCCTGTTGGAGTGCGAGATTGAATCTTGTACCAACCCTTCACTGAACAGGCTTATCCGCTTGCTAGCCTGGCTAGGACCTGGTAACTTACTCGCACTTTGCCGCTGCTTTGCCTTTCCTTTTTTGTCTGCTGAAGATGGCTCTAGGACAGGTAGATTATATAGAAGCCTGCTGGGAATGAATTCTGGACTCGTTGGGTCAAGATGTTGGGGGAGAATCAACCTCCCCGCACCTCCAGCAGCATGGAACTCTGCGTTTTGTGTAGTGTCGTACAACCCCAAGGACCTCGCTGTAGCTTCTGAAATTGACCCTTGATCCAAAAGAGAGTCAATGTCGTTCTGTCCGGTTATTCTTAAATTCACCAGGTTCACAGGGGGTGTCGAGGGTGGCCCGAGCCGCATTATGGATGTCGTAGTTTGTTTCAATATCCGATTGTTATTTGGGTACCGCTTCAGCAGGGAATACCAGCACATGAGGACAAGTAAAAGAGATGATACTCTGAAAGCCATGGTGTGTTTATTAGCGTTGTTCACTCTGGTCGAGAAAACTGGTATTCTCTCTATATGTACTGTAAGAAAAAGCAACTCACGCAGCACCGGATGCACACACAAGAGTAATCCATTCATACTCACACCGCCAGGCCTGATCCAAGGCCTGATCCAAGTCCGCCTCGCATATCGGCACCCTGTTTCTCTGCCAAAACAGACTGCTGAGCCCAACTGCCGCGCCCCACAACAAAGTGCTGATACTGCCGAGTACCGCGACCACCACCGGGGAAAGGCATGAGTATATCATTGCACCAAAGGAACATATAATATACAATGCAGATGTTGCGGAAAAAGTGAGAGCACCACAGCTAGATATAGTGTCAGTTTGGATATACTTAATATCATAGTTTCAGGGCTTTGCACTAACGCAAAGACAAAGGGATCTTTAAAAGTCTCTCCACGATAATGCGCATGGTGATCCGATACCATTGAAGCCATAATAGGTGCATACATGGCGAGAATAGCAACTGAAGGGAGGAGGATCACGGAGTGAAGGAGAATAGTGACGACTGGAAATGGCCAGCGAGGGTCCAGGGCTGGTGAATGTGTATGGGACGTCATGGAAGATCAGTCGTAAATTTTTTTCCCTTTGGTGCCTTGTAGGCGTCGGCTGTCGAGGTTGACCTACTAACACGTTGTTATTAGGACAGTAGGGAAGCCAGTACGAAAAGCTTAAAGAAGATGTGTGTGGAACGAGGAGAAAAACCCGGAGGTAGGGTCAACAGTACGCGAGGGAAAGAGAATATTCTTCACTCGCCTATACAAATAGACTCACTGCTTGAGATTCCTATCATCGGCCTACCCGTCCTCAAAGTCCCAAGTGGTTGCAAATCTTAGACTTAAGATATTGCTATCGACCAATTGCAAAATCGAATGCGGAGTGTACCTGCTATTCAGTGAATGGGGATGCACATGACTGACTCGGGTACCCTGATGAAGAGCTGAGGTGGGCGGTCAGTATAAGGTTGCCTTGGGAGTGAAAGGAACATTTGAACAGCACGCGAGCGCTCGAGTGACAAAGCCTAAGATATCTACTAAGCACCTTGAACGATGAATTACGCCTTATCACCCCAAAAAAGCAAAAAGCAGCAAGCTCAGCCTTTGAGGGACGACTTCACTGTGATGGACCGTGCCAAATAGACTAGTACATACCTAGATACCTTGTTCAGCCCTGTGTAATCCCACAGCCACGCCCTCTGAATTGGTGTTACGTATCACACGTAATGCGTAGCGCGATGGATTCGAAGCCTCATGTTACGTGGGATCCCAAGGCAATGGTTCCAGATCTATTTTTAGATTTGTGAATTTGCTAACATCATCTAACTCGCCCAGAAACATTTCAATCAGCCCCAGGATGAGTTTCCAAGCAAGTGAAATGTCAACAAGAAGTCCTCAAGCTTCAGCCGCATGCGCATTATTATAAGCTTGCATACATATGCACGTCAGGAACAAATTGTAGCAAATCATCCGAGATCTATATCTACAAACAGACTAGGTCTGGTTGTCGATCTTTCGGCTGAAAGGAAACTTTAAAACAGCAGGTGAGACAGAGGTACTAACTAGAAAAACGAATCCGTAGATTATTAACCTGGGGTAGGTTTTTTTTTTAATACTCAAATACTCATCTGCGGCCGCGCGAGGGGCCATGATAAGCCAACTGAAACCGGATTCAGGCAACGGCCAAGTTAATCTCAGCTAAGAGAGAAGTAGAATCTATGGTTCCGCGAATAAACAACATAAACACAAATCCTAGATCAATCCTCGCGCCAGTGGAAACAACGCACGCTGAAGTGGAAGAAACGTAGGGCACGTACCCCCAAAAATTTGAAACGTCGCTCAAGTGGAAAACAACCCCTAATAACGCCCGAGTGGGAAACTTGGGGCAGAGTCAAGTGACATTTTCGCTTCTGATCCAACCGACACGATAGCAACTTATCGCTTTCTAGTCCACGCAGCATGCACAATATAATGCATCTCGATCTCGCCCTTGTTATTTTGAACAACACTTTTGTCCTGATTCAAAATTCTATCGAACGTCTCCCGAAATTTCTACATGTCGAAACAAGCTTACATTAGTAGACATCCACTGAGCCTCGTATATATGCCTCACCTCCATGAGCCCCTCTGTCTTCTCCAAAGTCTTCACATAAGATAATGTGCCGATTCTTTTCCACAGATCTTCCCTGCTAAGGTATACGGCCACCTGGAATATCTTCTCTTCTAATGTTTTCTCCCCGTTCGGTGATGCAGAGAACATCTGCCTAGCCTCGTCCCTCTCGAATACTCCTCTCCACAGATTGTCACGGTAACGAGGGTAACCATCTCGGAATGTAAGAAGAACGTTCCGTAACTGTTCCCCCCAAGGGGTAGTGCAAGGATATTCGGGTGATTGATTGTACTCCTCCACATTCCATATTAGACCAAGAGTACCATTAGGGGCCAGAGCCTTATGGAGGCAACGTAGAGCTTCAGGGGTCGAGAACCTTGGAATAGTAGTGAGCTCAGTGATAGGGAGATCCCGAAACTAGGGGTGGATATCCAGCTATACATACCAATGGAAAGCCTATAATCGGTGAAATCCCAAGAATGTCAGTATACCTAATGCTGCAGATGCCAAGCTTGAAGTTATATATAGGGGCCATTATATTCAACTCAAGGCATATTTAGTTTTTAAGCTGGTTTCTAAAATCTCATGGCGGTGTATAAGTCAATCTAAATGCCCACATACCTGTGCTATCACAATCGACTCTGCCGACCAATCCTCACCCATAGCCCGCCACTCCTCGGTCAACCACACACTCTGAACATCTCCTCCCAAGACTGTTGTTCTGGGAAGTTCCTTGCCTCTCAACACCCTTCTCATATCGTCATGCGGCTCCACTGCAACAATGTCATAACATTCCTCCCGTTTTGCAAGAATTTCTGTAAATTTTCCAGTGCCAGCGCCAATATCCATAACCTTACTTCTGCTTCTCCCAATGAGCCCAAGGGAGGTGAGAAGGTAATTGACGGCAGCAGGTTGGTAGGTTGGACGGTGGGCATCGTAAGCTGCGGAATGGGCGAAACCTGCGATAGCTACGGAAGGAAGGGAGGTAGGAGTAGTAGATCCAGACATAGTGATATCAGCAGTCGGGCAATGTAGATTTTAATAGTCTAGATTAACTTTAGCTCGTACTCAAGGGTTGGTTAACTTGTTAGGTCTAACTAGTGCCCGCATTGATTGTTTGCTTTAACCACAATGAGCATAGTTGAAGCATGTCAGACTGCGCATCATCAGCTGAAACTGGTCATTGGGGTGATGTATCGGATACAAGCACAGAGCACGTGACCCTGAGCTTGCTAGTCAGATATCGAGTTGTCTAATCAAAGGAAATAAATACATGCATAAGTAACTAAGGTAAATATCACAACACATTCCCTTGGGATTATAATTAGTATTAATACTTCATATTAGTGCTTAGGTAACTCGAATATCCAATAACGACGCATCCAGCAAAGAATGAGAACTTGAAAACTAAGAAAAGATGGAGGAGTAAGATGAGGGGGTGGATATAGGAGAGGGGTGTGGAAGGCAAGGAAAGGGAGTACGCACAAATGATGCACCCCTGGGCCCGGGTAGATCCGCGCCAGTTAGCTAGGCTAAGGGCTCGGACTGGGCCGGAAATATAATCACCAGTCAAAAGCTATTGCGATTGCAGTTTTCTCACTAAAAGCGTCATTGCAAAAGTCCAACACACTCCAAGAACAAACAATAGAGGGGCCCTTTTCAAGCCTAATAATAGAGCATATCACCCACTACAATTCCTACTTGCCATGCTCAAAATGATATATTTTAAGGAAGTTATGGTAGTGCAAAGTGACAGTGTGCTGCCTTGACACCTATTTGGCTAGTAAAAGCTTCATTTTACTGTAATTTGCAACCTCGATAGGCAGATAGAGCCCATAACTCTGTTGAATGGTGCAAACTCTACCCGAGACTCAAGTATAATAGAATCTATATCTTTAGAAGCCTAGACTACCAAGAAGGATTTCTTAGGGTTTGGGGGGGCTTACAGGTGTGGGGTAGAACGCTCCCCATTAGCATTAAAACCGCTAATTCGCGAAAACTTCTGGCCTATAACCATATAAATTACTCCGAGAATTCAAAACTAACGAGCCTTTAGATGCATATATACATAGACAAATTGTACAGCAAGGAGGGATTACGGAGTGGGGAATTGGGGAGGGGTTGCAATGTGAGTATATCTGGCAGCGGGTACTGGCATTATATAGCCATATGAACATTAAACTAGATAAATAATTATAATCCTCATAATAAATACGACAGTAAATATAGAATGAGTCACTTGGAGGGCATGGGGCAGGCCAGCGATGCGTAGTGTGTATAATCGTTAAATAAAGAAAGACAAACTAGATAGAGGATAGAACCATGATACCATCCCACAACGGAGTTCAGGTTTATTATGGAAGTGAGCAGCTATAGTATATTTGGTTCTATATTAATGATAAAGGCATTTCTAGGAAAATAGTCATGGTTTCAGTGTAACCACAATCTCGAAAGAAACTCTGATCATGGGTAATTGATAGTCCGTGCTACGCAATGCTAGCAATCAACTTTAAACAATGCGATAGGTTTAGTAAGTATACAGAATGCAAGCGAAAGAGAATAATGATGCGAAAACATTAAGCACAAGAGAGATTCCCCAACAGCAAAGAACTCCGACCCGTCTAATAATCTATATACATGCCCTGAAGACACCAGTCGATTTATGAGTACAGTACCTTTAACAAACTCCTACATATGATGAACCGCAGATTGGGAGGAAAACCGTAAGATTATTAGGACCTTCCATCAATTATAGGGCCATTGCAACAGCAACAACTCCCGCAACCCCCACAAAACTGATACCTACGCCCCTCAAGCTAGGGGCGACGCTCTTCTCATCTGCCCACTGCTTCAACTCATCCCTCGCCTCCTGCTTCATTTGATCCGGCAAGCTGTTAACCCAGTTGCTGACCTCTGGTGGATAAACACCATCCTTTATCTCCGTCCATGCTTGCTCGGGGAAGTCATTGAACCACTTCTCGGCGTCACTGAACCATTGCTTGACGTTTTCTGGTACACCAGTCACTGTGGGGAAATTCCAATTCTTGACTTCGTCAACCCAGTCGTTGACCTTATCTTTCACTTTGTTGACGGTATCGTCGAGCTTGTCACCAATGTCACCAAGGTCGGCATTTGCAACTGGGTTAGGGACCGCAGCGGGTGCTGGGGCTGCGCTTGCGAGAATGCTTGGGATGAAGGTGCTGGAGAGGAGGAGAGCGGAAAGAAACTTGATCTGCATTCTGAACGTGTGATTTGGGGTTGATATGAAAATTAAAGTATTGTGTGGGGTAGAAAGCTGGAAGTGGAGACTTTCTCGGTAGTTTTGAGGATATATTTCGATAATAGAATCGAGTTTGTTTATGATGACTGAGGAAGAATGATGTATGTGTGTATTTGCTTGGGTAACTGTGCGTTAACGTTGTTGCTGGTCTGAAATAGAAAGTAGAGGACTTTACATGACTTAAAGCTTCTTTATAAGTACCTTCTATTCACATAAACGTCTCTTCAAGCCTCGTGCCACGGGCCGCCAAGCTCCGACATAAGAGAGGCGCATTTCCTTAATCTAGAGTCGAGGCAATACAGTACGCTCACCGTATGTAAGACCTAGAGGAGGATCCTCTAGATCTATCGCTCGAGTATTAAAACGGTTACGAACGTTCATAGTCTAAACTGTCGACCTGCCTCTTACGGTAATTTCAACGTTCTTTACAATCTATTTTTACGATTCTAGCGAGTTTCTAGAATACCGGTATCCGGGACCGGTATCCGCCTGAAACTCAACCCCTCTCAGCCTTACATGCTTACAAGGGCCATCGATCCTCTCACACGTGTGCAGGGATTATGCAAGCCCTCTCACTCTTCTCACTCCTCATTGAAGGTATTATCGCCTTGCGCGTACATATACATAGTCGTTATTGACCCCATATTTCAAGCTCGTGGTAGCAATGCACCCTCTCGAGTCTACTTGGGGTATGGTGTCAAAGTGTACAGTAACACTCTGTCATTAATCCTATCCATATTAACCGAAGTTAATGTTAACGATATCGAATGACAAGTAATAGCGCAGCGCAGGCCGTTGAGTACAGTTATTTTATGCAAGAGGCTCAGGAGTACAGCCACAAATGCACAAGGGTGATTTAAGCTTACTATTAGTAAAACATTCTAGAAACAAATCGAGATCTTGGAACGGCGGTGCAGATGTAAGATTTTAATACCGGTCATACATGGCTATTCGGGTGACGATTTCCTCGCTGGTGATCAGAAACCGAAGAATACTGGTACAGCAGACTGCTCTTCAAATTCAGTCTATCTCTAGGGCTCAACAATCGACCAGGCACAATTTGACCATCTTTACATCGTAAGGGTTAGCAGGAACAGCAAACCCTGTAGTGAATCCACTCACGTAACATATTTCATATATAGCCACATTCTAGCCTTCTTCAGGGCGCATCACGGGTAATTATAGCGCAACCGGTGCCATGATAGTAGCCATGAAGTTCTCTGCTTGACAGCTATGGTTATATCTTAACCGCCCTTTTGGCTGCCTTTATACCCTGAATCAAACCCCGATGCTCCACCTAATCTTACGTCAGCTTCTTCTAAACAGTTTTATAATTACTCCACGTCAATTTCATAACCATTCACCATTTCAATAGCGTTGCGCTAGAATTCCGGCACAGCGGTACTAGGTACCGGGATGCTGCCCGCAGGAGGCCGATCCTCGAAGCCTTGTGGGAGGCTGATGCCCCCGAACTTATGTATGCTTTTCTCCAACCTTTCCCTGCAGCCTGCAAGACCACTGCCACCTTGGGTGCGTCGGCCCAACATGTCCTTCATCAATTGCTAGAGGAGAAGCTGGCAGTGCGATACCAGTGCTTATGGTATTTTATATTAGCAAGTCTGATGTCAAGCCTCACAAGCACATCTGCCAGCAACAGCCCCTAATCTTCTCAGAGGCCTTACGGTTTGATCGACTGAGGACATGCGAGGCCATTTACCAACGGCTTTTTTTAAGTCAATCATTACTCGTATTCAGACTATGTAGTCAATGAGACGGCCCATCCTCCAGGACATGCCAGACCTGGACGAAAATTCAACCCCTGGGCCCGGAAAAAACTGTTAAGATATGAGCGGAAGAATAGGTTGCATAGACTGTGGTAGAATTGATTGATTGAATTATCGGTGGTCTTTTACCACCATATATATACATGCATACATCATATCCCTAATATAGGCTTTTAGGCGGTCCCTGCTTTTATACTTTCACCATAATATAGGCTCTATGCGGTTCATGCGTATAACGTTCTCGGGTGTGATCGGTAGAGTGTATTCCTTACAAAAACAGCAAAAAATAACGACAATCTCGCGCAGGTGGACAATTGCAGAAACATGACCTACCCGCATATACAAAACCAAATTATGACAAAAACCACCAGTTCAAAAATTCACGTAAAAAGTGTAGAAATCGTTCTACAGCGCTGGTCTCGTTTGCGAAAGAATAGACAGTATATTCGCTATACTATATCAAAAGCCGCTTGCTTAATGATAATAGAACCGAAAGTAAGGAAATCCACCCCCTTATATACGGCTCGCTCATCCATATAGCAGAAGAAAGTCCTTATCCGTCCAGTCTCTAAATACCGTAACCCGAGAAATAAGAAGTTATGATATCCGCCGCCGTCCTATCCATTCCGATGCAACCTTATTCCCAATCCTTGTATGCAGTCTTATTCCCAACTCGCAACAAACAGGTCTTAACGCGGCCATTCCAGTGCTCGTCACCTGTACACCGATACAAAATATGTCGTGTTGGAATAGAATAATCATCATCGAATATATCATCTCTTCACTCAGCAAACGGGGTTGGCCTCATAGTGAAGAACGGTTATTTCTAATATTCGGACCGTCCCTCTTGATGTACATATGTAACCCGCTCCTCCAAAGACCAGACATCCGGTACTGATGCCGAATGGGTTGGTGACGCCGCTCTTGCTGTTATTAGTCCCTCTGATGGGCGGTCCCATTCATAGTTGATAGTGCGGAAAAACCACCTTCCCATTCTCAGATTGTCTATCTCCGCCAATCTCACGCACATACACAAAGATAAGGAAGATACTACTTTCCATGATTGATTTTCCTTCGGCTTCCCAGAATGGTGGGATTTCCATACATACTAGTTCAATAGGACATAACGTTAGCCTAAATCTTACTAGATACCCATATGCACCCCTATAAACATCGATGGATTTGATACTTCACAAAGACTAAACTTGCATTCATTATAGGTGCATTGAACTGCAATGCCCTCCTTGCTGTCAGTGCTATAGAGACTTATGCGCCTGGCTATGAATCTAACAAATCTATGAAATAAATTCCCAAAGCATATAAAGATCAAGCCACACTATTCGTGGGGATATGTACCGAGTACAGCCCAATGCAAGAAAAACCTATAGGTATTTTATTTAACAGCGAACAGGGACCATAGAAGCTTGAGTAATACGATTCTCCCGACACGACACTGCTTCATGTATAGCCGAGAAGCGGAAAGTTAAAGCATGTTATGAAGCTCCTCGATAGTATATCTCGCCATATATAAGTGTCTACATATACCTAGGTCTATAATCACGTGTATATATATAACTCTATAACTAATAACGGAAGATCCAAATGCCACTGAGCTCTCACCCGACTACCTAGATTTATCTCATATAATAGAACCTCATACATCATACCACACGAAAGACCCAGGTGTCTGGACTAGATTACCGGCTTAAACCTTTCTCCACATCTATAGCCTCAACCTCACCGCCAAACAGTTGACCCTCTCCTACAACTTCAGCCTTTGCGCTTGATGGATCAGTAGTCTCACCTGAGTTTGCTTCCGTACTCTGATGCCCATCTTTCGCCACATGTACGGCAGGTTTGGGGACTAAACTGTCCAGCCTCACTTCTGTTAATATTAGACTGCCAAGTAACATGACTCCAACCATTGGCGCTCCCAAGTACATTATAGTTTGAATACCCTTCATATATGCGTCTATCACTCCATCTCTTTCCTCGGGCGTTAGGTCGTAGAGATTCGTGAATTGAAGTGCATCAGCCGCGGAAACCGTTGGTGGTATGTTGGCAATGAGTACATTGTTTAGAATCGAAGAGCCTATGGAGAGTCCAACAGCGCCGCCAGTCGTGCGGATGAAGTTTCGAAGGCCGGTAGCAACAGCACGGTCAGCCTTTTCGGTATTGGCGAGGAGGGCGATCATTGCTGTACATTTTCCATCCCTTTAGCATGTTCTCGACTCCTCAATGTGTAAGAGATGCGTAGATGTGATTAAGAAAGTCGTTGCAATAGTCAAATTACCTGGCTGGAAGCAACAACCCACGCCTATCCCCTCGATAAGCTGACAGATAACTAAGACCGCTATATGTGTGTCTTTGTGCCACGACATTCTACCACCTGCCCCAGAGGTCCATAAGAGCAGCCCTGTCCGTATAACTGGATTTGTTATCCCTATTCTGCTGATGAGGACTCCTGAAGTGGAGGAGCCAATGGAAAAGGCCACGATGAGCGGTAGGATCATGATACCCGATAGTATTGGTGAGTAGCCCCTGACGTTTTGGAAGTAGAGAGGAATGAAGTATAGATCAGTGAAATAGACAACGCCCATGAGGAAATTGTTGCCCAGAAGAATTTTGGCGTTTCGTTTCCTAAACAAACGAACTTTTACGCAAGTTAGAACTTAGCACTACATAGTTATGTGCTTGATCATAGCGAGGGTAATGGATCTAGAGTACAGACGAGGCATCAGTGGTATAGGTGAGAGCTTCCATTCCACAATAACAAACACAATTGCGAGGATGCCTCCGGTAGTGAGCATGACAATAACCAGCGCTGAATTCCATTTATAAGTACTTCCCCCCCCACTTATAGGAATCTAGCGACAATGTCAGTGAGAGAAAGCACGAAGTCAAGATCGAGGAACTTGAATAATTACAGACCAGAAGCAATACAACGGCCGCCATACTTGTCAAGACGCCACGATAGTCAATCTGAGCAACCTTCATTTTCCAATCTCCTGCCACATTTGTTTTCGGTAGTAGGAGCCAGACAACTCCAGCAGCTAATGCCGCCAACGGTACGACAAACCAAAACGTCCACCTCCACATCACTTGTTGACTGAAAGCACCACCAACCAAGGGCCCCACTCCATTACCCAAAGCAATCATAGATTCAAGGATACCCTGGTACTTCCCTCGCTCTTTCAAAGTTGTGATATCACTGACAATAACCATCACCAAGGAGTTAACCCCACCAGCGCCAATGCCAGATATGGCACGGAAGATGAACAGCATCACGCCTGACTTCGCAAAGCCACATAAGAGGTCCCCAAGGCCTAGGAGAATCAGGCATATAAGCAGGCAGCCTTTGCGGCCAAAGATGTCGGAAAGGCGGCCATTAACGAGGAGAAATGCTGTCATGGCAATAAGGAACGACGTTCCGACCTAAATCGCGAGTCGATAAATTAGCCAATAGACAATATACCGGCGTGGATACGGGAATTGGTGTCAGTAGATATTAAATCACATACCCAAGCAATGGATGAAACGGCGTCCAAGTCCTCTCCAATCTTCGCCATTGAAGTAGCTACTGAGGTTTGGTCGAGGCATGTAATAAACAACGCTAAAGCAAGTGCTACAAAGATAATCAACACACGTTTCCTTGACAATGCCGTAGACTGATCCTGCACATCTTTGGTCTCGTGAGCTGCGGACATTGTTTTTGTTCCCCTCGACTTCAAGACTTAATAGTGGAGACTGAAGAGGGAATAAATAGACTTAGAAGAGCAACGTTTAGCTAGAGGCCTCAAGAATTAAACTTGTAAGGCATTCGTGACACGGTTGGAGCTCTGAATTGGTACGGCTGAATCCTAGTAAGGGTCGACGTCGTATGACCTATAATTCCAATGTGCCAAATGCAACTGAGTGGCTCTGAATAGCTTTATATATATGGAAACTCTGCTTGATAACGATTTTAGAAATCTCGAGTATATCTAGTACATGTCGGGACCGCTAGTAGTGGATAGAGGATCTCATGTACTAAGGAGTTGTGTGGGAACGGTCTCCACTAGACTACCGCTTCTGGTGACCCGGTAGTTCGGCACTTTGACATTTTTGACGCATGTCAGTCAAGAAAATCAAGGATTAAGCTGTCCAAGACCTTTGCCGACATCCGAATGATCTGGAACACTCACCTAGAAATTGTATAGAAATGCATGTGGTGCAGCTTGGAGAAGGATAAGAGTCGGGTATGGTGGGATTGCCATGGCGCCAATTGGCTAAGCGAGCATTCAAACAGAAGTACATACGGAGTAATGGAATGACCGCACCAAGGTTATTGTGGTCGGATATTGATCGGGATGCCGATCCCATAATTGACCTAATTATCGGCCCGAAATCACCCTTGCTTGTAAAAAGCAATTTTCTCTAGCTAAGTATCTGGCCCGGTACTACAAGCATCCGACGGTTGGAACCGGTTTTAAGCCGGTGGAAAATGTAAAATTCTGCCATCCAGTTCTGTAACAAATAAGAAAAAGAAAAAGAAAAATTATATACTCAGAAACCTATATTTAGCCGCTAACAAATAGGGGCGAGCGCCACAGGTGCATGCTGTGGTTTCAAGTTCTCTTGGCTTCAAAGCGGCGATCCTTATTAGAGCTGGCAGACTGTATCCACAACAGCCCGACCATATCATGTGAGCAGCAAGGATATGGGACCAGGGTGAGATGTCCGCCGGGCAGGACATGACATCGATAGCATATTTTTTGCCTGGCGGGTAGGGGTGGCGTGACTAACGTTGCCAGCCAGAGTGCGGAATCCGTCAACCATATACCCTCCGGCCGTAGTTCGCTCTTTAGTTAGAAAGAATCAATTCCTTCATATTTTCTGAGTATGCTTTTACTTCAGGGGTGCATTATTTAGACTGTCATGCAACTTACAATATGGTACATGAAATTAAATATTACTTACTCCGTATATGTCCTAGTAGGTAGGTACTTGTAGTTGAGGCTATTGATCACGGAACAAGCCAAGTGGCAGCGATTGGATATTATATGTAAAGTATCAATTATTTCTAGCAGCAGTTGGTTGAATGGTGTAACGGTAGCACATAAGATTCTGATATGTACCACGGAACTTCTTGTGACCTGGGTTCGACTCCCAGTTCGACCTATCTTTTTACACGTTCTTTTTCTCGATATGTATTTAGTTGGAAGCTAGGTAAGTCGGTATGTGAGTAGTGAACTCTCTAAAAATAGCAGCTCCGACACAGAGCGGGGGGGCCTCTGGGGCAACTTTACATTGGGGAAGTTTTACTCAAGTCTGGGAAGAACCATTTTTAGGAGCCAGACTACTTGTAGGTATGAACAAAGAATGCTGAAGAGCACTCATTTTTAATTTATTGTGCATGTGTTGTTGTACAAGTTGGATTGAGACTCCCCTAAGTCAACATTGGGTGATCTCGTGCCGCATTGGAACCTAACTGATCTCCGGACAAATTGGAAATGGGCAAGCGCATGGCGGATGAGCAAGGGGGAGGCAACAGCCTCACGTTGCAGGTCTGCAGCTCCAACATGATTGAGATAAATCGAGGTGGCTGCTCGCCATGATTATATTCTGGTGCAGGATCATTCGAACCGCTGTCAACACAAACCTCGACATTCTCAGAAGCTCAGCCTCTGTAGATAGCTACTAGGGCTTGCCGCCGGAACCAGAACGTTTCCACGGCAGAATTAGAAATGGGATCAAAGACCGGCCTAGGGCAGCGCCTCCATACGATACTCGTCTACTCGATATTCCAGGGGCTCGCTATATACCCACTCATCACACTCGCCGCCGGCGCCCGCTATTATTCCACACCATCACCACGAGAACAGCCCTACGGCTCTTCGTCGGACTCTCACCTGCACCCGGCAATTTCAAAGTTAGTCGTGCACGGACATCAGAAAAGAAGCGGGGAATGCGCCGGTTTTGAAGGCGATCAAGATACTTACGGTCTGGGAATCCGCATCGGCTTGTATTTCCAATGGGTGACATCGTCAATCGCATACAATTTGGTACCTTCAGAAGCGATTACTATGCGGGGGGTGAACAACTGTTTTCAACTCTCCATGTTCGCCGGGTTACTATACGTCACAATCACAAAAGGCTGGCAGCAACAATTACACCCTATGGAGGCATACCTAATGTTGTTATTCTGTATGGGTGGTGTTTGCTCGGGTACAACCGAGGTTGACGACGAGATTGGAGAGGGTCGGGGATCAAGGATTGGCGTTGCGGCAAAGAGGAGTTACGCGTACTTGGAAGCTAGCAGTTTAGGGGGCTATGTGCGAGTGCTCCTAGGGTGTGGTTTCATTGGTTACGGTTTATGGTTTTTGTTTTTAGGAATGGACGATATGCATAATGCATTTCCACATGATTGCAATTACGCCTTCTTCCTGACACGCGTGGATTTATTTGGCTGGTTTAGGACTTTCTTGAAAGTTTTGTTCGTTTGTGCTACCATACCAGCTGTGCTTTCTCTCGTCTTCATGACGATATCACTCGTCAGCGCAAGTTGGGTGTTTCTCTTGGAGGGGGGGTGGAAGGGAAGAGTTAAGCATCACAAGCGCAGTGCCTCGTCTTTGGAGGGCGAGAATGTAGCACCATCGAAGGGCAAGCAGTCGGCTTCTTCGGAAGGCGAGGGGCTAAGAGTATCAGAGGGCGAGACAGCACCTTCGGAGGAGGAGAAGGAGGTTGAAAAGCCAGGGTTACAAATTATGAAACTCCGGAAGCAAAACGTTGGCTTCAGTGGCGCACTATTATTGTTTGTCCTCTCAGTTGAACTAATCATTAGATGGAACAAAATTGAAGGGGTAGGGGCCGTAGGGAGCACGGGGCAATTGTTTCCGGTGATAATTGGAGTTGGGGGTATTGGACGGGTGGTGATTAGGTTCATACAGGATTCCCTGGAGGAGTTGGCTTTGACCAGGGAAAGGAAAATGTCGAATCGGGAGCCGAGGTCTGGGTTTGGGGTGCGGTTGGAGGACCTCCCCGGGAGATCACATTCGACGGGGGCGGGTAGCATGACCAATAATCCTGCCTCAACACAGCCGACGGGTAACGAGCTCGATAACCAGCCCTCAAACCCACCCTTTGTCCATGATATTAGTGGTTTCCCTCGTTGACATAAACGGCTATCCTCGGGGCTGCATGGAGGAAAGTCTTAGATAAAGAGCTGGATATGTGATCCCTTAGGACGCTTCTGTGCATAGGGGTCACATACTCCTTTACGCATTGGACGCGAGTCGACTAATCTTGTTTTGGAGCGCTGCGGTCCTGAGATTGGTGCTCGTTGAATATCGTTGGGAGAGGAATTGACCATGCATGTACATGAGTTAGTTTACTTGATTTCATTTTTATATGTTCCTTTTTTGCGTCCTACGTGACCTGCTAGATATATATAGTCACTTAATGACCATGAGCATTCACCCCTACTTAGTACCTTCCGAAGCCCCGAATATAATCAATAAAAGTAGTCTAACTCAGTCGTCACGGGAGCTACGCAGATTCCTGCACCGGAACAACTAATGTGGGAAGTCGGCAAATCATGCATAGGACTGCATTTACCTGTAAGTATGAGTAGAATTGGTATTGTGCCAACATCGGATGCCCATCCGACAAGCGAGGTACGTCAGCGACTCAGTGGGTTTTAGTTTTGTTCGCAATCCCTTGTGTAGTCTTATCGATAAGCCTAGGGGGGTAAGAGGATTATCCACTGCAACCGATTTTTTTTTTCAAATCGGTCCTCTATAGGTATAAGATGGAATTTGACCACGAATCCTGTCGTGGCTTTTTTGCATAGCCTGTCAAGACTCGTCACCTCTCCGTAGTCCGAGCGTGCAGTCACCTGGGGTCGTAATGGTTGCAAATGCCATGTACGCCTTTTTTTCCCTACAATCTTCTCAGCCGTAACGTCTCAACTGCAGACACGGCTACCTTTCTCTCCTTTGTACTCTCTCATCTGCAGGTTAAGCCCCCGACTCGAAATAAAGCAAGGCTAACTGACACTTTCATTCACAACATGATTTCTCATTCCCATATACTTGTGGGTACATTACATATACTTCTATTATCTCTACACAACGATGTAATATGGGTCTACTATGATGTGGAATGTGGGCAGTCCACCATCTTTGACACTATATAGTCTCGCCTCTATCACACCTGCAGATATTTTGTAGCATCATGTCAAGTTCAATGGTTTCGTAACATTCCATTCGGCTGCATGCATATGACCAATCGGAAACTCCACCGACAACGTTTTACCGGTTTACCCCTAGTATGTAGTACCTAGTGTATCCTATATAACCAGCCTTTTGTGTAACGTTATACATGCCCATAGAAGCGAAGTGCGCAATTCGACCAGCAATTGCAAAATGTATTCAGCCCGAGATCTCACGAAATATCAACTGAGTCTACTGCTCTTTCGCTCCCCACCAAATGGTCTTGGTAGTGGTGGAGTAGGGGTGCGCTCTGAATCCTCCCGGGTTTCCGGGGGCTCGTCATAGCCTAAGGCTGAATACGAGTAATGACTTTAAAAAAAAAAAAAAAAAAATGCACATATAAACTACATACCTCGATTAATACCATCATCCTCATACCTATTGGCTCTGCACGTAGGCGAAGTGCGTTCAAGCCACTCACCTGTCAATGTACAATGTTTGAATCCGGTAATACACCGAGCACGTATACATACATATATGTTGATGCTGGGGGCCGTCCAAAAGCTACCATAGTAGAGCGCATGATCCAATCAGGAAGTTCCCTCCTCAGGAGTACTAGCAGGAGAAAATAAGTTGAAGTCTGCCTCGCGATGGCTACAATAAGTAAGTACCTATGCGCAGAAGACCGCGCGTTCTAGGTACTGTTCCTGATTCCACGGCATAATCCTACATAGCCCTGTATAGGTACCTGTAGAGTAGCTACCAGCAAGGTTAAATTACAGAGGGCAAACATTATTGCAGTAAGACTTGGATTTACTAGCCTAATTCGGTGGGCTCTATCTCCTCTTCGGGTTTAATTAGCTGATCTTTCAGTGTCTACGTGAAGGTGGACGCCGGTGTAAATAATGGAACCCACAGGTGCCAGACAACATGCTTCCTCTCACAAAATCTGTGCCGTATTTTACCGCGGGCTTCGGAAGCATAGGAACTCTGATCGTGTAACGGCTGAGAAGCGATGAATATAAATAAGGAGCCTGATATTGCAAACACTGGGACTGGTTTGAACAAGCCTCGAGCTCGCCCTGACATCTACACATACGCTTCCAGACTCTAGTTATTGCCCGTCAGTCTCCATTCTCACAACCCGTGGTGACATCAACCAAGATGAAGCTACATTTTTCCATGCCCCGGCTCTCGACATTATCGGTAGCCAGTATCTGCTTCATGAATCTCCCCTGGAGCGTATTTTATGTTAATGCCTTGCCGGCTTCTCCGAGTCAAACCAACTCCCCACCATTTGGCACTATCAAGCTCCCTCCTCCAACAGGGAAATACGGCGTGGGCACCACCAATCTGATTCTCACCGACCATAGTAGGCTGGAGACTCTCTCTCCAACGCCCAACACTATGGCGCGCACATTTGTCGCTCAAATATACTACCCAACCTCCCTGAAGAATCGCAAGAAATATGCCCTTTCACCCTACCTTACCCCAGGCCTTGCGCGGTTCACAGAAGAGAGCAAGATGCTACCCAACCATACGCTAGATGGGGTTATTACTAATAGCTATATTGACGCTCCAGTCGTCTTACCTCACGGGAAAGCCAAGGAGGTGGTGCTCTTCAGTGCAGGCTACGGCAACTCCCGCAGCTACTACACCACTTTCCATGAAAATCTTGCGAGTATGGGATACATTGTGATAGCAATGGAGCATCTTTACGATGTGGCGTTCGTGGATATTCCTGGCTTGGGCGACTTCTGGAATCCATATCAAAATATGAGTGCTGATCCCACGCCTGAGATTACATCAATGAGCAAGGTTCGACTTGGTGATTCGTTGTTCATACTGAACAGCTTGGCAAATAGGAACTCTGAGCTTGTGATAGGTGTTCAGTCATTGCTTGAGAACTGTAGAGAGAAAAAAGAGGGAATGTCGTGGTGGTCGGAGAATGCAAAAGTTGTCATGTATGGACATTCGCTGGGGGGTAGCACATCCCTGTTAACCATGCTGAACAACGAGACACCAACCAAAATCGTGGGAGGCATCAACCTTGATGGTACATTCTGGGGCACTACGGCACGTATACCAAACCCACCACCATCTAGTTACATTGTCAAGGCCCCTTTCCTTATGTGGGGTGCTCCCGGACATAGTCGTGTGGAGGACCAGTCCTGGGCAGCAGTCTACGATCATGTATTGAAGGGATGGAAACGGGAGTTATCTCTGGAAGGAGCAAAGCACGGCACCTTTACAGACTTCGCTTCTCTTGCGGATTTATTCGATGTGAGGAGTTTGCTACCCAAGGATTCAGTGGACGAGGTATTAGGAACGATTCCGGGAGTTAGGTCTCTAGAGGTTATTAGAGAGGTTGTAGCATGCTTTATTAGTCTTACTATGCGAGGGGACAATGGGTGTAAGAAGTTGTTGGATGGGGCTGGAGAAAAGCAGTGGCCAGAGGTCGATTTCAAGTTTTAATGGGGCCGCTGACCGGAGGGGGGAGATGCCTTGGATTGGAAGTATATGCGCAAGCACGGAACTTTCATAACCAACTCTGCTTTGAAATACAATTGACTCAATCTACTCTTACATCCACTTTTCCCCGCTCCACTATATTATCGCAAGTAATTCGCTAGTGTGGGAGGGGCCTGTAAGAGTTGACATGTGCATCTTGACTATGAATGGTAGGATTGTTTAAATCTGTGCTAAATATTCCCTAGTTGGTTAAAGCCTGAATACAGTCTCGATCCCCAAACAGGCCTTCCTACCGCTGGAGATCAGGTCTCACTTCTAGCTGCTCTGTTACTGCTCCCCAGCATTGCAGCGCCTTGAAATAAGGTGGTATTCTTCCGTACACCAACGACCTGAGCGTGCTAAACATGCAGCAGTATTCGTGAAACAGCAGCCTGAAAATTAATGTGCTGGAGAGTTATGGAGGAAACCGTATGGAGGCACTTAATCCTAGGGACGTATATGCCGCCTGTACTTCTCTATTAACTGGGAGCTCTATCATTCTTGAGCTCAAGCGATTTACTATGGATAATGGCGGTATATGTAGTATAGCATATGTTTCTTGGCTGTATGGGTGACTTTCATGATCGAAGGGCAATTTATGTACATTGATTAAAGAGCTTTTTAAAGGAAAATGCAGGGTAAATTTGGTAAAGGAATTAATCAGGTGATTCAGGAGTTGGTCGTCTAACTAAAAGCAAGCCGGGATGTATTTAAGACCGCCGTCTCCGTCTCCGCTTCGGCACAGCCTTTGGCTTTGATTCGATGTCTTTCCATATCGCCCGTCCGCCCCAAACTTTCTTCATTTCTTCCCGGACGCTCTGTACTATGTCCCCTCCGCTTCCCTTTTCCACATCCTCGGGCTTCTGACCCTTCTGAATATCTGTATCCCTGGAGTCCCCATTTTTCCACTGACTGAAGATGCTCGGAACGGCTGTATATCCCTTTATTTTTCCAGATCGAAACAAATTCATCATGACAATATCGATGGGTTCGTATAGTGTACCCCCCGGACCTCCAACGTAGTACAGCAACCTCCGCGCGCCTGCAAGACTAACTACATAGGCTTGCGTACAAACCACAACATACGTAGGCTGAAGAACCCTGATGCGCTGACTTTTCGCCTGTGGTACTAGGTGAACATACTGCTCTTTCGCCGGGGCATATTCATCTTCCCACGCCTCATATATCTTCGAAGCAATAGGGTATGTATTCTCTGGTGGACGTTCATTCCAGCAGTGTCCGAGGTGCAGGACATCCCAGCTTTCTTCATCTACCAAGCCGTATTCCTCACTATTGTTTGCTCCAGTCAAGCGATGCAGGTGCTCTGATACCCCAGTTAGAACATCTCGTATGCCCACTGTGAAATCAATATCGTCTTCGAGAATGAGTGCGCTAGATATTCCGGATTGTATGATCTCAGACCAGATATTTGCGTGGGCACGCCAGCACCCAAGTTCAGCTGCCGTAGGTGCTTTGGGGAGTTTCTTATTTGGGTCGTATGGGAGTGCTTTGTCGGCGATTGTGTTACCGTTGACCTATTATTATCGTTTGAACGTTAGCAGAGAGTCGGTGGGGTTTGTCATGCGGGGATAATATCTGCATAGACGTACACCTGGAACATACGTGAGATCAAGATCCATATAGCTCGCAATCAGATTCATGGCATCTTGTCGGTCTGTTCGCCTACCTCATTGGCGGGCATTAGCAGGTGGTTTCTTTAGGAGAAGGACCAAAATACAAGAATTCATACTTACTCTGGCATACTGATATAGAAGACCTTCTCAAACCCGAAGGTCGAGTTCTGAATTCCTGATTTTCTAATCTCATTTCCCAAACCCTGATGCACAGACTCGCTACTGGTAGTAGGTATAATGTGATCCCCATCCGTCTCGCGATCGGTGGCAGAGTAGTATTGATCGCGGAGAATGTATAGAGCGGGGATGTAAAGTGCGGCGAGACTCGCAATGAAGAATATTTTCCTCCGCGAGCTGGTGTTCATGTTGATCTCCTGACCAATAGCGTCCGAAGAAGCCAAAGGGTCCGTCGTTTGACTTTGGCCCACGCAGCGGTTTATATTACGTTTCGTAGAGCTCTATCTATCGTATTATTATTGTATTCTGGTACCTGCGCATGCAGATATATATATGGGGGCGGGTTCCCGGAGCCGGTAGCGTTGCCCCCTGAAGTTGAAATAAGATTAAGCTGCAGCACGTGTTCAATCGGGGTTGTGCGGAATTCAAAGGGAGCTGAAAGTCTGCTATCAGGGTTTCGGCGTTAGGCGTTAGGCGTGTAGTCTGAAGAACTGCAAACAGCATTGTGACAGGAGGTGTAGCGCGCGTGGAGGATATGTTAAGCTAAGCGGATCTTCGATCTAAAATTGGAGGGGCAACAAATAACATGACCGCTACAGTTGCCCAGACGAGACGCTGTACATATGTACAAGAATACTGTATATACTAGGGTACCATGTAACTGTGGCACGGTGGCTGGCATAAACTGAGGGTGAAGGTCTCGCAATTGTATGTATGTGCGCACATTTTGTACATAGGCTCGAGTATATTACAGAATAGCTAAAGGATACATAAAGTGCACAAAAGCACTTGTTGATGTATAAGATGCTACTTCCATCTACGGTATCGCGATGACTTTGAGTAGTCGAAGCCTGATTGGAACATTCGAAAACGAAAATTGGCTCGCTTATAATGACCAAGAGCATCGCTTAGATGGGATTGTTTCATGTTTCGGCCAACAGCGTCAAGCAAGTAGATCATAACCTCCGGGACTCAGCATTGATTCTGTGTAGGTAATTGTGAATGATACCTAGTATGAATACCGTACCCTATTTACCAAAGAATTTTGGATTTCACGGCCTGCCCTTAAATAAATGCCAGCTTCACGTCATCAGCTTGAACTTGAACTAAGCTAAGCGGATATTACGAAGCCTCCTATCGTTGGTGCTTCAGTGGTCCTGATTCATAACACACCAAAAGTGTCATGTATGAATAATTCAGACCCGTGCCCACAAGGAAAGAGTGCAGTTGCGGCACAGCCCCTGGCTCCCAGCTAGTCTTCCTCACTGATGTAGGATGCATCTAAATATGGAGACATACAAGGTACTACTGGTGCTCCCTCGAGCGGGTAGAGCCGTCTGATATGCAGGCTAGCTCTCTGTTGGGGTTTTAAAGTCTAGAGGCGGCTATGGAGATCTCCCGTACTTGGCAATGTGTACTATTTGATAAATATGAACCTTGGGTTTCCCTACGTATACTAGTCTGCCATTTCATATTGCGTGTACAGCTTGACCCCCTGGAGAAATGGGACCTTTTTTTCTTGTACTGTATATCTATTTACACTTCTCCCTTTCGTTGGTTGCTGCCAGAGTGCCAAACTGTGATGTTCCTCCCTTGGCCTTTTCCATCAAGAATGTTACCTTGTCCAATGGGTTTACACGGCGCGGCGTTGAATTCTCTGTGGGTAACCACCCACAGAACTTTGCTTTATCAATGAATATGTAAGAATCCGGCCTGGAGGTGGCTCAAGTACTCAGCTATTTTAAGTAACTAATTCCCA
>Ga0307511_10001154_pt1 | contig 28155 bp, 31 predicted proteins | sample 13_EM_MG_FD_200266 | JGI IMG/M metagenome (GOLD analysis project Ga0307511, IMG submission 200266) | Populus trichocarpa ectomycorrhiza microbial communities from riparian zone in the Pacific Northwest, United States - 13_EM | ecosystem: Host-associated > Plants > Roots > Unclassified | place...
CATTGCCATTCTCGTTTCCCCCAAGTCACACTTCCCCGTCGCGGGTGTATCCCTTAGCTCTCCCGGCCGAATGCTGAGGGCGGAAAAGCATCCCTCCTCACTATCATCCTCACCACCAATCAGCCCACCTTTCTGGACTAGACTCTTGACATGAGCCCTACACTCCTCAACTAGTATTGTGTCGACTTCCGTCTTCGCCTCGACATATGTAGGTACAGTCTCATTCTTCATTCTCTTGTAGTATTCGGTGGTGTCCGGACTCCACCATGGTGCCGGCTCGTTTCTGCAGATACATGCACTGATGAAGATAAATCTCTTGACATTTCCCCTAGGGCTAATTCTCTCCCCCCTTGCCTGCTTGATAAAAAGCAGGGCCGCATCACGCTCCACGCTCAACTGGTCCTGTGGATGCCGTGAGATATTAGCCTTCGCCCCGGCAGCCCAGATGACCCACTCAATAGCCCCATCGCCATGGCTAAGGACTTCCTGCACTTCGTGAGTCGAGATGCCATTGAGATCGTGCACGAGCGGAACCAGCTCAGCCTTAGGGAACGGCTCGGCGAGTTTCCTGATCTCCGGAATTTGCGATGTATTTCGGATGAGAGAGTAGACAGTGTGACCCTGTGAAAGAAGAATTGTGGTAATGTATTGAGCAGTACAGCCGTGGCCGCCTACTAAGAGCACTTTTCTGGGTCGGATAGCCATTCTGTGAATTTTTTGTGGGATAATTCGAGTAATTGTAATGAACACAAGTTAAAACGTCTTGTTCCTCCCCTATTGGAATATATATTCATCACACCATAAGCGAGGTCATGGCTATAACGTGATGTGACGTTGTGATGATGATAGCGTTGTCAGTCCAGCGTTCATAAGTCCTTGGTTAAACCAAAGCTGTGTAAGTAATAGTTTACTTAGGAACATAAGGCAGCTCGAATCGAGATACACCCGCAACTTACTATAACGGAACTCCACATAGTACTATTCCGAACAAGTTTAGGTTGTTTCCAGGTCCGAAATAATTTTGCTGTAGAGGTGTGGTCTGTTTCGACCTAGATTAAAATTGACCCACCTTGAGTGGTGGGCTACACTACTATGTTATTGTTGTATCAGTCTTGATCCGTATCCCCAACCAGACTATCATTCGTTACGTCGAAAAATGTGGCACTGTTAGTCTGCACTAGTGAATACCCATCTAGTATAGTCCTCTGACACCTATGCCGTTTCAAGGTAACATATTGAGGCCACGAACCTCATCAAGTACGTGCCTGATACGTTGCTTTGTGGCTTTCCCAAAGCTCAAAATTTTAAGACCCAGTCACTGAGGATATATTCATCTAATCTTCAATAGAATTCTTGCCCCCACAACGCAGCGACAATAAAAATGAACGCTAGCAAAAATAGTATCGATCCTGGAACTAACAGTGTCATATTTTGTGACTGATTATGGGATAGGTATACTAAAGTACTAAGTATCACAACTCTATTCAGAAATCTACTTTGTTCTATTCCTATATAATACAAGTAATTAATGCACCACATATCTATAGAAACCAAAAATAAAAATAAAATGTATAACTAGAGGGGCAACACAGTTGCGAACGAACAACGTCACAAGTTTTTCTTGCTTGTTCCGTTCACTCCATTCACTCCATTCGCCGGCCTTATCCCCTTCACAAAGCCTGGCCTTCTCCTGATGCACGGCAACGCTGTGAACCTAGAGGGCCAAATAAACTCGTATTCATCCGTTCTCTGGTCAAGCACATACCGCAGATACAGCCCTAGAGTAAAATCGAAGGTTAGACTTAGCCCTCAATATCTATGCATGGAGCCTTTACCATAGGTAATATAAAAATAACCCCCCAATCCAGTGAGCAAATGCCAGTGAGCATGCCCTTCCAAGGCAAACCCCCAGGGCATCCCGATTTTCCTTCTAACATCTCTAAGATGTCCGCAGAAAATCGTATCAAGATTCCATAGGATAAAAGCTGCTCCAATTGAGACAAGCCCAAGGAGAACCATATCCCTCATATTCCTATAATGCTCGGGCGATGTTTCCTTAACCCGGGTATGTACCTGGTACCAGCTTCGTCCAATCACGATAATAGTCAAAATAGCATAAACGTTTTGGTGGAACACTGGATCTCCAAGGTAATGGTAGACCGAAGCCACAATTACGAGGACGCTGATGAGGAATAGAGCGAGTACCCAGTTGAACCGTTTGCTTTGCTTGTGACCAAATGTGGCGAACCACATTATTAGGGTGGTATTGATCATGCTAAGCTCGTCAACAAGCTGCATCGAATCTATTCCAGACAGAAAATATCAGACTGAAACATTTCCTGAGGTTAGGTGAATGTATGAACTTACACCAGAGTGTAGAATGGAAAAGAAATGATCCAAGCCCCACTATCAGGAAACTAATCCACGTGATCAAGAAAACCGAGTCATGGCCATGGTTGATGCAGTTCCAAATTCCCTTCCCTGACACATATACGAACATGAGATTCGTGAGCGAGTTGATAAGCTCTGCACAATCTGGTATGAGTTAGCAACGTTCTCAGACCCTTGATGAAGCTCAATTTCGTCTCTAGTCCTGATAGAAACAGAATTCTAGCCCCTCTCTCCCTCATTGCAACAGCAGGGCGAGAGGGAGGGAGGGATACCCGGAAATTGACCCAGTGATCCGTTCTCACTCACAAGTCGTTACAATATAGTCCTCCTCACACCAGCTACATACCGTACCATTAGCCCTCAGGACATGCAACCATGTATCATGATGAAAGTCTTACTTGATAGTCGATGTAACTGGTCCCCACATGGGATGGTTTCCATTCCCATACGCTATTGCAGGTAGTCTCCACATATTTCACCAAATTCAGGCGGTATCCTTCAGATCTCGCAGGTATGGAAGTTTCAACGGTAGGTTGACAGGAATGACTCGCGACTATTCAACAGGGCTTCAATTTTATCGAGATGCCTTGCTGTGTAAGTACTCGTTGGTATTAATACTGTTGGACTGTTGATGCTTGGGGAAAGGTGACCAGAGAATCTCTCGTAGATACAATAAGCTCGGATGTTCTTTTGTCGAGGGCATACAGGGAACCAGTAAGTTTCGTCAGCCTCCTTTGCACCAGTCGAAGGGTGCAGGGTTGAGCTTCTCAGGGCCGGCACTGCGATGAGCTTAGTATCGGAACACTTAATTTCAATAATACCGTGTGCTCGGGTAGACAGGTGACTAGCCCATTACTGCTTGGCAGTACTTGTCACATGCATGCGGAAGGCACTCGTAGATGACCCATTGGCCTCAGCTGAAATATCCTATAAAGTAGCAAGAAAAGACAAAGCATACAACCAGGAAGATCAATAAGGCATGCCGCCATCACGAAGACCTATTAGATGAGTCACAGACTCGTACAAATTCACCTAGTCCATATCATCCTCGTGCACCCCTCTCCTAGCCATCTCTGCACGCCGTTTTGAGCTCTTCTTTGCCTTCACAATCAACTCTAGGCATTCCTTAATCCTACCCTCAAATTCTTTGAATCCATCCTCTGCCCAGTCGGCTCTCTCTCCAGGTTTTCCATCGACCAAAGGGTCATTGATCCCTCCCACCTTCGTTGGTTTGAAAAATGCGTTAATCGCAGGCTTCCACATGCCACGACACCCAATTGGAAGACTCCATTGGGCCCCGAGCTTATCTATCCACTGTTGTGAGGCTAAGCTTGCACCCCATCTCGTGTCGGGGACGATTCCCTTGACATTGGCAGATACGCCCTCTGGCGTATGCCTCGGGGTGAGATAGAAGTCATACTTCGTGGCTTCAAAAATATAAGGCGTGGTGCTGATATACCATTGGAATTTGGTCTTCACACAGACCGATTCCACATCGAGACCGTGAAGATTCACAAAATTTATCAATGGCACGGGCCCTTCCTCTCGATCTGCCGGGGTAGGTAAAGGTACATCTAAGGTTACATTGTGTATAAAGTCGTTGAAGATAGGGTATAAGTCCGCATGTGGGAGCCTGGAATAGCTCGAGATCTCCAGCTGCCAGGCCAAGTTTTCTGCAAGGTCAAGCACCTTGATATCAAGAGGCCCTTTCCTCTTATACGCGCCCTCATTATCATGTGAAGCTTTGTACTGGTGGCCATGCCTAGGAGTGCTGAGCCAGCTCCAGTGAATTACCCGGAATTGCTGCTTGTTTCCTACAATCTCCTCTTTGCCAAATTGGCACTCTAGGCGTATATCGGTAGAGGTGGAACTGTCACTCAACGTCAACGCAAAAGTGGCAGTGTATATCATTTCCGGGCGGCCTAGAATATATGGAGAGTTTTTGTTAATAGGGATGAATATCTCATCGCGTGTACGACAGATAGATATCAACTCTTTTGCGACGTTCATGGATCCAATACTTCATAGCTCCCATTAGATGTTTCCTCCAGTGATGTTTTTTGGGAGGAGGTTGCTTACTGTCGGAGGACTTCTGCGTGAATACCCTTGCCCCTCATCATCTCCATGAAGTACATAGTATCATGAGATGTAGAGTTACCGGCGGGTCTCTGGTACCCAAATAGGACAAGAGTCCCAAAGTTCACTTTCATGACCACATGGGCTCTGCAATATAGTGTATCATCGAGACCCCTCTGCACTACTTTCTTCAAAAAGGCTGAATTCGCTTTCAAGAGAGCCTCTCTTTTCTTTTCCCATGTTGCAAGGGCTTTCTGAGTAGGCTTGCGGCCTGTAAGATGGCACTGAACCCCTCCGTTCTCAGGTAGACGCTTGACAGTGATCTGGCGATCTTTAAGATTATGATTGCCGTCAAGGTGTACGCCCATCAGGAGTTGCTCAGAGGTCGGGGGCACCACCATGTGAACCCTAGTTGCCGTTGCACCAAGACACCGATTCTTCGTTGCTATTTCGCACAAAACCCCATGGATTCGGTCGAGAGCTTCCTGAACATTTGATGTCTTCATTCCGTACACGTGAAACGACTGTGTTTTACGCACGTATTCGATATGGCACTCGTGGTCGGACCTGATAGAATCAAAGGCTTCTGTATTCATTCCCAATGCTGTTTGGGGGCTGGTTTGGGGTGTTAGATGCATCCTTCACAGACACAACAAGGCACTTACTTAATGTCTCCTGGCCAGCTAAAGACACCCTAGATAATGATCAGTCTGTGTCTAAAACCTGGAAGAGCGCTGGGCACGCACTATTATTGGAAAGGCAGTAGAATCCTCCGGGGCTTGTTTGTAATGCTGTCGCTTAGCTTCCACGGACTGAGTTTTGGCTATTCTCTCCGCTTGAACCTCCGTAGGAGGGGCATTAGTTTTGCCAAACTTATCCTTCGCGGTTTCTACGCCCAATCTAGTGCTTCTCAAAGCAAACTGCCCAAGTTTGTACAAATCTTCTTTTGCTTCTTCTATCCCTTCCCGTAGGCCCCACATTTCCACGGTCTACAATAGAGGATGTCAGGCATAATCAACAAATATCTGCGAGATCACATACATGAATATCCAATGCCGAAGGTGCAATATATGTATCGGTTTTGGCGGCAATATAAGACAAGTTGATATCCTGTGATTATTCTTTAGCTATTGACTCTATATACAAGATTCTGGAACTCACTCTTGGACCGTAAAACTTCCCTTTGAATCCATCGGGGAAGAACAGAGAGAAGTTGTACAGATCTGAAATGGTTGCAAAGTTAGTAAATGCCATCTAGATGAGAGAATATAAAAGATTTACCATCTGGCGGTTCTCCAGCCCTTGCCCTCTGATGTGCCTCATTGTTCAAGACAATTCCCTCTGGCGCGACGTCATGATCCCGCCTCCTGTTAATTGCTTGAATGTCTGGCAATGCATTAAACCTCCCAGACTGCCCAGACTGGGCGTAGTTTAAATGCCGACCCGGGTTTGATCTACCAGGCCGGGCATGCGAAACAACTGTATAAGTCTGAGCAGGGGCAGTAGGAGGAGATAAGGCTGGAGCTGGTGGCTGTGACTCTGTTTGTGGTGGTGGTGGTGTTGTTGCTGTTGTTGGCTGAGGTGTTGCACTTTCTGTGGATGTCTGCACCTTTGAACCAGAGGCTGCAGCAGCCTCCCCTTCAGCGTAGGCTCTCCATTTTCTCGCACCGCTGAACTCGAAGTCGAAATCTTTGGATTTCCCTTTACCCTTCCCCGGTGCAGCCATCCTCTTTTTTTTTCGTAACAAGTTGTAGAGACTAACTTCGAATGATGTAGTAGGCAGGTTGTAGTGGGATGGATGAGAGAGTCTGGGGAAGTTTGGCGGGGTATGGGGTACAAGAGGCTTGTGGGGGCCTATTCTTATTAGCAAATCGCCAAGTACCGGTATGTAAGGTACATACATACGGTACAAGCAAGGGCGAAAAGCAGTGGCATGATTAGTCTGGTTTGTAAGACTATGGCATGATGTGCAAGGGAGCACTCGCGTTGCCTGAGCTTTTAGCGCTACCGGTACCCGACCACATTTTGTATCGCGTTTGCTTTAGTTACACCTAGCTCATCCTCAGTACTCAATAAGAGCTTCAATTGCTAGATTTCAGCTACCCAGTGAAGAATGCCGCCAAAGAGGGGAAATGCCTCAATACACGGCACTCCTCCTAAAAAAAAGTCAAACATTGATCACGCCAGAAAACTACTTCGAGGTGTAGTCAGAGAAGATTCAGATGACGAGCTGGGAGACGAGGACCTACCATGGGAATGGATCTACGGTGGCCTGGAGGACCCGAATACTCCAGACGATGATTCACCAACGAATACCCCAAGTAAGAAGCGACGGTCGCAGCGGGAGGTGAAAGCACGAAAGATAATTGGGGCGAAAATAGGGAACCACTTTGAATGTCAAATTGGTGACTGTTTGCTCATCAAGGGAGAGGGGCTCTCCGGTGAAGCATACGTTGGTATGGCGTGTGAGTTTACTGAAGAAGACGGCGAGATGGAGTGCAATGTGATGTGGTTTTCTACCGAGTTCGAGATAAAAAGCAAGAATAAACGCACAGACTACCTTCCTGTATACTTTCCCACTCCTCTTTCTCTATGCAACCAGACTACTTCTTTGTGTTTTTTTATGTACTGACAGGGAGGCCAGCATGAGTTGTACATCAATCCCAGCTGGAACAAAATCCCATTATGTTCAATTAACGGAAGGGCCACCATCCTGTCACGTAAAGAATACCAAGAGCAATACCCCAACGGTGTCCAAAAGAACTCTAAGCAATATGGCAAGGTGTTTACCTGCAGAAGAGGGTGTGCGCCCCGGACTGCAACATATACGGAGGAATTCATATGGGAGGATATATATAAAGGCAGAGAGACAGATATTGACATGATAGTCCGGAGAATATCCGATGAGACTAAATTGACAAGGAAGGGAAGACACAAATCGGTGCAGCCTTACAGAGAGAGCTCACGCCTTGGTGACCTCTTTATAGAAGAGGTACGTATCTCTGCGTCGAGCTCAATCCACGGCCCGTGCTGATCATCAGCTAGGATTCCGACTTTGATGAACTAGATGACTCCAAAACCCCATGCACACCAAGAAAGAGACAAAGGGCAAGTGCTATAGTCACGCCCTCAAGGCGGACCCCATCATCCAAGTTTACCACACCGACACATAAACGGTATGTCACACGACCTCTACATGTGTTCATTGCTCATGATACTCGCAGTGTGGTTATCAAAAAGGCCCTAGAATTTACCCCACTGGGCACCCGTATCCTCCCTACAAACCTCTTTGACTCACCCTATGCCCTCGCCCGCAACCGACTTCACGTCTCCGCCGTTCCCGCCTCCTTACCCTGCCGAGAAGCTGAGTTCTCCGAAGTTTACACCCACCTCGAAGATGCTATCTCCGAGGGCTCTGGTTCATGTATCTACATCTCCGGCACTCCTGGTACTGGGAAGACTGCTACAGTCCGAGAAGTCATAGCCCAACTTCAGGCGTCCGTGGCTTCAGAAGACCTAGATGATTTTATCTTCGTCGAAATTAATGGGATGAAGATTGCAGACCCGCATCAGAGCTATAGTTTGCTCTGGGAGGCTATTAAAGGGGATAGAGTCACCCCGGCTCATGCATTAGCCTTGCTAGAGGCAGAGTTCTCAACGCCGAGTCCTAGGCGTGTACCTTGCGTGGTTCTCATGGATGAGCTGGATCAGCTTGTCACGAAGAATCAAGGTGTCATGTACAATTTCTTCAACTGGCCGGGTGTCAGGCATTCTAGGCTCATTGTGCTTGCTGTGGCAAACACTATGGATTTACCTGAGCGGACGTTGAGCAATAAGATTAGTAGTCGGTTGGGTAGGTTTTGGATTACCCTGAATCTTACTCTCCTTAGGACATACCTCTAACAAAGGTTTTACTCACAGGGCTTACTCGTATCACATTCCCTGGATACACCCACGATCAATTGATGAAGATTATCCAATCTCGTCTTGGGGGTGTCCCAGGCAACATTGTCGACTCTGACGCCATTCAATTCGCTAGCCGAAAAGTTGCAGCTGTAAGCGGTGATGCCCGTCGAGCCCTCGATATCTGCCGCCGTGCCGTCGAAATCGTGGAATACGCTTCTGGCAAAGCAGGTAGTACGTCAATACCTAGTACCCCAAGCAAGCAGGGCCGAGGTCCAATTAACGTCCTACAATCCCCAACCAAAGCCAGGCTTGTTGGCCCTCAGGGCCAGGGGAGAGTCACTATTGCTGTAATCAAACAAGCAATCAATGAAGCAACCTCATCCCCGCTGCAGCAGTACCTCCGCCACCTACCTCTCACAGCAAAAGTATTTCTTGCTGCTGTGCTTGCGAGGATTCGCCGCTCTGGGGTAGGGGAGAACATCATGGCGGATGTTATTGATGAGGCAGAGAGGATGGCGAAGATGGCTGGGGATTCTGAAATTGAAGAAATGCTACTATCTAGTGAAGTAATAGGAGGAAAGGGTGTTGTAGGCGGAGGGAGAGTAGCGGGGCTGATGAGCGCCGCCATAATGTTAACGGAGGCCGGCGTTATAGGGCTAGAGATGAAAAAAGGGGAGCGGGCGGGAAGAGTAAGGTTGAATGTGGGGGAGGAGGAGGTCTCATCCGCGCTGCGTGATGATAGGGAGGTAGGGCAAATGATTGGCTCGTAGTGGGGGTTTACAAAGATGGAGGGCCATAGATGACAAGGGCGTCTGATGTATAAGTATATCTTTAGCCATAGGCGGATATACTATGTAGATCAGTCGGAAACCTCATTAAGAGATGGATGGAAGAACTATTGTAGTAAAAGCATAAAATACGCAGGCTTAAGTCACTTTTAGACTGCACCATATCAAGTTTTGAGCCAATACAAGGCCCGCGTTTGGCAAATAGTAACGAGAAAAACACCAAAAATGGCGAAAGCTACCCCCTCTTTAGTACTACATATTAAATTATAGTAGCTTCCACTGTGCCACTGATTAAAATGCTTCTCATATATTTTTTGATTTGATGTAGTGTACCCCTATGAGTCTGACAATACGGGAGAGGCATGAACCTTGACGGGGCCAGCGGCAGATGGTGTCGCCCACTCGCCGCAAACAGGCCCCACCTATAGATTGCCCGCGCCAGCAACCAATACCATAAACTGGAGTTAACAAGGTCGGCCCGCGCCAAACGAGCTAGTCGACCCCAGTTTAGAAAACCCCACTTCTTTAAGATGTTTATATCTGTTTTCGCATTTTCCTCTACGAGCATGATCTGACCACTACATCTGCAGTCTGCCTCAGACAATACACACACATGTCTCCTGCTGGTCTTCGCACATCCTTTGTTCGGTATATAGTCATGCCCGTTCTTGCAGTTTGTTTCCACATAGCTGAGTTTGCAGTCACCTAAGAAACGCAATCCAGAAATAGCTGCGATTTCCGCAACTCCGCACACACATGACCTGACGATGTGCACAATACACTTGCCCTCTGGTGACTATGGATATTGAATTTATTTTAATTATTTTCATTGGACATTCCATACTTACAAATTTGTGTGGGAGCCTACTGTGACTATCAAAAAATTATTACTACAATGGAGCCGATTTGGAAGGAGTTGGCTCACATACATACATAGTCCGTAAGCTGCCGACCGGGATAGCGATTGGTGTCAATTACGCAGTTGTAGGGCAGTAAAGCTAGATTAGCGCCCTAAAACTACAATATATATGTACTACGGTAAGAGAGCTCAAAAGATCATAAAGTGGATGCTTTGAAAAGCAAGTGGGATACAAAAAAAGGATGAAATACACAGCCTAAGCATTGTTTCCTACCACATATCCCGCTCCCTCCTTCTATTGTATCTTTCGTGTGTCCACCTTCGTGCCCACCACCTCCGGTTATCCCCCAGTAACCCCATACGACCTCATGAATAATCAAAAAAAATCAAAAAAAACCAATACTCTGTGCCTTCTTATCACCGCCATTACCCATTACCCTGAGTCCTATGCTCATTCTTGACACTGAATTCCGAATTTCCCACATCCTCCAACCTTAGGCTTGTATTGTACAGTTAAAAGGCCTTCACTAAAGGGACATTAAAAGAAAAGGAGTCAGGGGCCCTGGGAACTGAGAAAACTAAAAAATTTCAATAACTATTAAAACAAGCCCTCGAACGCCTGCCCCGAAGTCAAGAAGCAAAACCTACATATCCAGAGGCCCATCAAGTGTACTCTCTCTCTATACATTATTTTCTGAGGGTGCTGACTTTGGTTGTTTTTCTGAGTCTGTGCCAGGGAACTGGATTGCGTCCATGTTTATCTTCCGATCTACCGGAGACGAGCCGCCGATACCTCCAGCGACGACACCTGGAAGAACTGCTACCATAGTCCCAAATGCAGAGTTGGACCTTGACCTCCTGCGAGTGAATGAGCCTGGAGATGGAGGAGGCTGTTGTTGCCCACTCTCATCAACAGTTGGAGAAGATGGAGCTGATGGTCTGAATCCAGGAATGTGCTCAACAGCCATCCGACCTTTCCACCTCAACTGGTTGATTCTTCCTCCACGTATAGTCTTGAGGAATGAGAGCTCTTCGTGAATGTCCATGTATGGCTTGCTCCACTCGAATCTTTCGTTATGAGAGACATAGACATTTGCATCTTTCCTTAACATCCAGTCCGGAATGATAGATTCCAACCAAATGTCTGGAATCAAACGAATGACGACAGCAACCGGCAAGGAGATTGCACCAAGAATAATCGAAATAGCCCACTCAGTGCCATTAAGCCTGGTAACAGAGAAAGCAACACCGCCAATGAAGATGATCATAACCTGGCCACCAATCATAATAATATTAATACCAATGAAGAACCAGTTGCGAGTGATGCCCTCAAAAATATTAAACTTATTGTCAAGGCGACGATTATTGTATTGATTGAAAATCTGTAGCCAGACAAAAGTGTTAAATACCAGTGCTTTCAATCTAAGCAACTCTTCCGCTGTGCTATACCCCAAGATCGAAGGTCCAGCAAAGTGCAACACGAAAGCTACTACAAGCTGATAGATGGATTGACCGAGAATCATCTTCCACATATTTACTGTAATAAGAGGGGCAGATTTTGGTTCCGGCTTTCGGCTGAGAATGCTCCTGGTGGGTGGATCAGTGGCGAGGGCCAACGCAGCAAAGGTATCCATAATTAGGTTGACCCAGAGAAGCTGCACAGCAGTCAAAACGCTCTGCTCCTCATCGCTTGCCACGGCTGTTACAAATGTAGTGAGCACGGCGGTGATATTGACAGTAAGTTGGAACTAGAACAAATCATGTCAGTGAATCAAGATTTCCTGCAATCAGCACGCCACTTGACTCACTTGTAAAAACTTCTTCACGGCATCATTGACAGCGCGACCCCACATTATAGCCTTGACAATTGATGCAAAGTTGTCATCCATGAGAATGATTGCAGAAGCCTCTTTAGCAACTTCCGTCCCAGCTATACCCATAGAGAAACCCACGTCCGCAGTTTTCAAAGCAGGTCCATCGTTTGTACCATCACCAGTGACAGCAACTGTCTCACCAAGCTCTTTTAGTTTCTTGACCAGAATTCGTTTATCCTCGGGGCTTGATCTGGCTAGAACCTGTAGTCTAGGAATCACTTGCTCCATTTCCGTAGGGCTAAGCTGTCTGAATTTCGGCCCTTCCATCACAATTCCACCAGCTTGGAGGATGCCGCAGTCTCTGGCAATAGCCTTCGCTGTCATGACATTGTCCCCAGTAACCATCCTAACGACCACGCCGGCATGTCGGCAGTCATCTACAGCCCCCTTGACACCAGGGCGCAATGGATCCTGAATACCGACAATGCCAAAGAAAGTCATCTCGGAGAAGACATCAGTAAATTCGGCTTGTGTTGGATTCTCTGTCTGAGCACGAGCACCTTCGGGTGGCCATTGTGGGAAATCTCTGTAGACAAGGCCAATAGTGCGAAGGGAACGTGTTGCATACTGAACAATAATCTCATTGATGGAGTCACGATTATCACTAGTAAGTTCAGTCTCACCCAGTTGTCCGCTAGGGTCAGTGATAATACGTGTGCATTGGGTAAGAAGGATTTCCGAGGCTCCTTTGACATATAAACGATATGTCTCGTTAGGGAGTTTGACTACAGCACCCATACACTTTCGTCCAGAGTCAAAGGGAATCAGTTGAATAATTGCCGAGTTTGCGCGTTCTGCTGCCAAAGGACCCATGGCAAGGTAGTCGCGGGCGTATCCCAAGAGTGCTGTTTCGGTTTTGGATCCAATAAATTCAGTTCCGCCATTTGTTTCTTCAAATGCTGTCGAGTTGGAAACTATGCTCTGAAGCAGCACAGCCTTGACTTCGCTAGAAAGCTTACCCTTGGCATCCCCGATATCAAGAACGGCAGGCAAATTATACTCCTTCCTTTCTTCCACCTCTTTTGCGTCTTCGTCAAGAGTGAAATCCCATTCGGGTCCAAAGGATGTTTGGAGACCAAGCGTACCGGCAACGACAGTCATCTTGTTTTGTGTCAATGTACCGGTCTTGTCAGAGCACACAGTTGTAGCATTGCCCATGGTCTCACATGCGCGAAGTACCCTAACCAAGTTGTTGTCTCTCAACATACGGGTGGTCGCAAACGCCAGCGCCAGGGTGACAGCGAGGGGAAGGCCCTCCGGCACCGCAACAACGACGACAGTAATCGATGTAATAAGAATGCGCATGAAGTTCTGCCCTTTCTCATCACCTGAAGCACTATTTCCCCTGAGATTGACTAAGAATCGAATCAGCAGAACAATGAATAAGAGTAACGCAGATCCTCCACCAAGCTTCGCGATGGCCTCAGCGAGGTTATTCAATTTCATCTGCAATGGGGTAGCGTCGGTATCCTCTCGTAGAGCCATCATCGTTTTGCCATAACTGCTGTGTGTACCAACACTTGTAACAATGAAGGAACCGACACCCTCAAGAACTTTACTGCCAGAAATGATAAAGCAGTCCAGTTTTTCGTACGATCCGCCATTCTGCATTTGCTTCCAAACCTCGTCGGCTGCGATTTTCTTCATTTGGTCCGACTCCCCAGTGGCAGAAGACTCGTCACATTTGACGCCATGACCAGAAATGAAGATCCCATCAACAGGGATCAAGTCACCAGGTTTGAGATGCACAACATCACCAACAAGGACTTTGTAGACAGAAATCTGCATTTCTTTACCAGAGCGAGTGACATCGATGACACGATCTTCTTTCTATAGCACCGAGTGAGGAAGTTAGCATTAACTATTTCGCGCCCAATCCCTTCCATATTTACCTTTTTGTTGAGTTTCACAAACTGCCGTTCTTTTTGCCAATCATTTCCAGCACCAACCATAACAACGATCAGGATAGCGACCATAATAGCCACTCCCTCCACCCATTCGACCTTAGCTGCACCAGGCTTATGCTCAACTCCAAATGTTTGGTATAAGCCTAGTGCTAGTGAAACAACAGCAGCGCAAGTTAAGAGAATCAAAATCTTGTCGTTGAATGCAATCCACATGAGTTTCCAGATCGTCTTTGCCTGTTTCTCTGGTAAAACATTTTCCCCAAAGCACCTGATTCGATCCCCATAGGATGTTCCGGACTCGGACTCTGCTACCGGTGTACTTCCAGCGACAAGGCCAGTAGCTCCACCTGTAGCCTCTTCAAATGAAATTGAATCGACAAAGGTGTGTTCGTCTAGACTCAAACCAGTTTCGCGATTCGTCCGTAACCCCTTCTCTAAACCCATGAGACCGCCTAGAGCTCTAAAAGCACCGTGCGATTTAGGATTGATTAATTTTGCAAGCTGACCGGGTGAAAATGCAAACTTGTTATTGTCCACCTGGAATTCTGCTTCGCTGCCCGGGTCCGGCTTGAGGAAGTCGCCGTCCTCCTCTCGAGATGGTTTCGCCCCATTACTACTTGAAGAGGCCGTAAGAGTGTCTCCACCTAAAGACGAAGGTGTAAGAGGTGCATCCAAAGAACCTCCACGTGATTGAGTACCTGGTACATGAAGAAATTTATCTCCTCCACCCGTTCCAGGGCGGGTATCTTGATGTGTAGTGGGAGACAATGTGGGTGCAGAATTTCCAGTCCCATCCTTTGAAATTATGTCCTATAGCAGACCATTAGCATAAGGACAGCAGAGGAGAATGGAGGCTGTGCTGCATACGGATGAGGTGTCTAATGTGGTCTGCGGACCAGCTCTGGGGGAGGTCTTCCGTGTCTCTCCCTCAGTGTTTCCCGACATATTGATGTCGAAAAAGTAGGGAAATGTAGGGGATTAATTCTAGAAGACTGATCAGTAAAAGGTCCTTTTCTTCTTGCTGAAACATATTATTTGCAGCACCTGTTTAGGGCTGTGTGGAAGTACCTATTGAGCAAATACCAGTAGATCAAAACATACAACAGCGTTGCCTAATGATATTGTTCTGTTTACCAGGCGCCCCTCGCCGTTCTTCCCTCGCGCTGTGATGGCTGGCAATTGCCTCTGTTATCGATGTATCGGATTCTGGAATGTCGGTAAGCGGATTCTTGGGGCTGTGAGAACAAAAGTGTGCTGTAAGGTGACTATGTCTGTTGTTCCAGCCTAACACGAAGGTAAGGCTCCACCTGTTGAGATGGGTGGGCTGTGCTTTTTTGGAGCAATAACGAGTGTATGGTTGGTGAGAAAGCTCGGTGGTTGCGAGAAGGGGGCTGCACAGCCTTGTATAGGTACAAGTACCTACTTAGTACTAGGTTTTGGCAAAAAACTACAAATAGGCGACCTCGCCTCCCTTTATTCATTACACCCCTAATAACCGGCTTCCTCCATTCCCGCCACGCATTACTACTAAGAACGCCCAGAAAGCCAGCGGACGGCCATATCACCAACCACATACCAAAGTATAATAACCTGCTCTCGTTCCCACAATGACCAAACTATGAGGGAAGCGTGAATTTTGATGAGGGAACGGCAAGATCATTTAAACCCCTACCGAAGGTGGATGTGGTTGCTCGACGTTTGAGTAGAGCTGGCTGGTAAATGATATGCAGCCAGGATGCTATGGGGCAGTGCCATGAAAAAGCCACCCACCTGCAACATAACTTAAAACACAAATACTAACCTACTAATTAAATCCGGCGTTCACTAGGCATGGCTATGGAAGTAAAAAAGCAAGCTGAACCTACAAACCGCTAGGGCTGCTGTTTCTGAAGTCTTGTTTACAACCTTGCAACAAGTCTCGATAATGAAATCCACGAACTAAGGAAACTTTAAGTGTGTAGCACGAGACAAAAGGCAAAAGTCCGTTAGCGCAAATGCGCGTTGTTTGTTTGTTCTACTGATTGGCGGCACGAGATCACTGATCATTCAATTGCGATCTGAAAATTAAATTACAATTCCCCGAGCACACTGGGAGGGCTTAATATTCAATCACGAATTCCCTTTCTATGGTGCACCATAGCCAACGAGCAACCCCTAGTACTGGCACGGCATTCGCATGGTTTTGAATAAGGAACAAGCTTTCGAACCAAAAACGCTGGTGTCTACATAGTCTAAAAACCCTTCCGGGCAGTCGACAAGTCTGGTTAGCTGCTGCTGCATGGAACCAAGCAAGCATTCTAGCGCGACGGAGATGAGGCCGCCGCTAAGCAGAAATGGTTAGTAAGATGCGCTGGGCAGTGCAGTGCAAGCACTACGTATACCTACATACTTACTTCTTGGGGCTGTGGTGCATACATATGGCAGGGGGGCCGACGATATTTCACAGGTCGCCTCACGTTCCGGGCCCGATCACGACGTCGAAAGAGCTGACGGACGAGCACTCTAGAACCCGCGGCCGGCATACCGTGGTAAGCCTGCCATTGTTCTCCTGCCCAGACCGATTTGTTTATTTTATTGGCTTGAATTAATAGCACACCAATAAAGCACTTATCCAGCTCATCTGGATGCTGTACACTCGTACATGTACTTAACCGAGTAATTCTTGGCCCTCCATCGAGTGGCTCCTGCAGTTGCATCTGATCATTGCAATTGTCAAGTGACATTTAGTATGCCTATTGCTCGGCCAATACTTATTCTTCATCTTGATACTTTTTGCAATACGGCCTAAGAATGTAAGTGGAGTGACTATAAAACTATTTTCATGGGAGGTTCCTCCACCATACAAGTATTCTTAAAAGACAGGGAGCAACATATGCAACCCTTTTCTTCAACACAGGATTTTTTTCCCTCAGAAAGTAGCCTACAGCTGTTCCTAGAAAGGGTCCTTGAGTTATCATGCTACCATGTACCAACTTAGTCCCGATCCGTATCAACTCAGGCAGTCAAGCCGAACCTTCAATTAGTGGATTTCTAGAAATCTAAGCTATGCGAAGAGATGAATACTGGGTTTTGGCCATGAGACAAAATCACCTTAGTCGCTGTCATGCACGGACAGCAAATACTTAGACATGACCTCCATAATATATACTAGGGGAGGAGCTGCAAATTCCTATGCCGTTCTCGTGAGAGGAGTTTCCTAGTTACGAAATTTGGGAGATATGTAGGTGTAGGTACTGGACCTGGATGGGCCATGGAATGGGTCACGGCACTAAAAATTCATCTCAATTTCTTCCACTGAACTATACATGTGTCCATGTGGGGACCATGAAATCCATATGTATTGCAATTGCTGGGTACAGTGGTGTAAATAGAGCTACTTAAGAACTGGAGCCACCACAAGGTACAAGAGTTAGGTACTGAAGACGTGGTCACCTAGAGCAACACTTCCCGATGGAAGGTAACCAACTGAATAGTAAATAACTAGTAGTGTTTTTCTAGGGCGTTTTTGCTTCTAGATTGAGAGTCTGGGTTGCCCCCCCAATCATCTGATACAGAAACACAATCAATGATGAGGCCTGGGTGCAGCTTGACGTATCTGCGATGACCAGCTGTGCGAATATAACAGGACTGACCAACTGTAGTCCTGATCCCCTTCGCCATGGATGCCTTATGGAAGAACATTAGCGAGTGCTTCTCCAATGTGCGTTCGCAACTAATGTATATACCCACTCACCATCTTCATTACGGTTTCATACACATCATAGTGCAAGTTTACAAGGATCAATCATGATATAGAGTAAAACTTACCACCTGGGCCTACCACACCTGCAGTCCTACCATGTACATTGTAACTATAACCTACCCCACTCTTGCTGCAATTGTGGCCGCCTTCGACATCCGACATACCTAGGTATTTCGAATTTCGGTGTATATCCTAAATTGGGTCAACCGTTAGCTGTCATATTTTCAAGCTGCTTCCCGGCCCTCCCCTTAGCCACGTGTGTGGTCACGCGTCCAGTTTCCTGGATAGAGTCACCGGATTGGAACCGTGTAGGAAGGTAGAAGCTGAACACTAACGTGATCCATACTACTGACCTTGTGGACCTAGCGATGATTATTACACTTATAAAAAATGTATAAGTTGTGGAAAATAACTTACCTTCAGGAACTATATGGGCCGAGAGGTGGGGGCCTTGCGTGGGGCTAGACACCTCTTCGGATATTACTGGGCCTGTCTTATCAGCAAATGAGCATAAATATGCGAGGGGCAGTGTGCCTATATGCATATAGTCCACTATCTCGGTTTTGATGATCTTCCCGCCAGTTTCAGTTGAAGATCCCATACAACATATTATCCCGGAGTATATGCACCCATGACAACAGCCCCTTAATAATCCTGAGAAGCGGCGAAGCGCCTTTAGTAGGCCGATCCATAACTCCTGTAGAGTACAGACCAATCCGATGTGAAGGTATGATGTACATACCTAACATCCCGGTATTCGACGTAACGAATACGTTCGGGGCGCATAAGAATTCATACAGCTAGGTGGCAAAAAGAACTGGACGCTGCATACAAATGCAACGTATGTCATCCCTTAAACCCATACAAAAGTCTCAAATATGCAGCGTTTGGGCCTCTTTTTGCAGGGAAGCGTCCAATTCTTTTTGCCACCTGACTGTATATCAAGCGGCGTGAGCAAGGTCGGCCCCGCAAGGAACAAATTACCCACGAGGGATAGATCTGCGGGCACTAATAGTTAGTGTAGATCGCCTGAAACGCCCCATTTTAGTTTAATCAGGGTAACCACAGTCCCATCTTATTGCTATGGTCAGAAATGTAATAAATGGGGAAGGGACACTTTGCGAGATAGGCTCAAAAGAATGTAGAGCAGGTGTTTTTGGGAGTGAGGGCCCAGGGTCGTGGTAATATCGCTCAATTTTCAACAAGTTTCCTGATACGAATATCATACAGCTTGGCTGAGGGGTCACCAATGCAAAATTGTTGAGGGAGTCCCAGAAAACAACGGAGTGGGTCTCTTAGAGATATGGAGGTAGAACCTGCAACTGAACGGCGCAATAGTACGGCAAGGGGTATATTCTCCATTCACATCCCTCTCCCATGCATACCGTGCACATCTACTCCTTCTTCGTAACGCCTACAAGATGTTTATTTAGTAAAACTCACATAATATCTGATATCCAACCAAATTTATACTGCCTGGGCTATCACGCACCTATATCTTTAGCATTCTTACAACCCACTGCCCCCAAGAGCCCATTGCCGCCGACAGGTGATAAGCAGAGGCCGGGGTTGGCTACATTAGCTATCTTGCGAGTGTCTCGGAGAGCAACCCATTGTTGGTTTGGCCTTCCATCACAGGTATAAACTTAAAGAAGCATATAAAGTTAGACTGAAGCTCGAGTTATATCAGTCGAGGCTGTGGAAGCATTACACTGCGCAAGAGTAACTTCTCCCAATGACGGCTCATCAATGAGATACTCTGGCTCATCGAGCTCTAAACATCGATTCTCACTGTGCCTGTTGAATGAATGCAAGGTCAGTAATCTGATGTAGTGATGTAGAGAAACTTGTGTAATCATTCCAGACCAATCTAACGGCCGGGCTACACCTGGATCCGTGTTTCCTTGTTGGACAACATACCTCATCGCGGGGCATGATCCGAAGTCTCATATTTCCAAGTGAGGTGCGTGTAGCATTTGAAGAAGCTGTGCTGGTAAGCGGAACTAGCACTTACATGATTTGTCCCTTCACATCCCAATTCCACAAGGAATTTTTCTGCCAAAGTATACAATTATCTGTAATTCGTACTAGCTTGCCGTTGGTAGTGTCCCCTCCGGAAGCTTCCATACACTGCCTATCCCAATCCTCCCCCGAGTAGGCAAAGCGGAGGGTCTTGTTAATGAATGTTGTGGGGATGTATCCGGGGCCAAGGCGGTGTGCATGCTCAGGAGACCCGAGGATAGAGATGACAGAGACAGTGAGATACTGTTCCGTTGATGGAGTAGGCGTACCTTGGGACGGCTTGACCAAGGCCAGCAGTGCTAAAAATGGTGAAGTTCGCATAGTGTCTGTCGTGGTTAGCCTCAAGTAAGGATCAAAAGGGCGCTCGGTCGTGAGTGCTCTATCGCGATACAGTAGAACTGGCAGTGCAGCTTTAGGATTACGAAGTTTGTGATTGGAAGTAGCTGAAAGGGAATTCTGCACTGGTAGAAACGGTCATGCTTGCGTGAATTCAAGACTAGGGCTGACCTACAGCATGGAATCGGAGGTCACGAGACACAGATCGCAACTAGACTTATGAAAGCATTTATGAAATAGCAGCTATTACCATAACAAGAAATGGTAAAAAAAATTGTCGTACGATAGATCCTATCCTCTCTAGGTCTCTTTATGCTAGAAGAATCACATATTAATACAATGACTGGCGCCTTGAATATAGTACTGCAGTAGGTAAGCTATTGCACATTCCAAATCTGCAGGCCAGCTCCACCACTGCCCGCAACACCCTTCTTTGATATATCCCTCCCAGAGGCCTGCGCCGCACCCAGAATCATCCTATTAGCCTCTGCAATATTGTCGACATACTCCCTCAGCTTGCCTGTCTCAATAAAACACTTCAGGATTTGCTGTCCCTCATTACTGTTTGACCCAACCACAGCGGCAAGCTCCAAGGTCTGCGTCAAAAGGTTTCTACGTAGGTACCTTCCAGCTTCGGTGTAAACATTGTGTAGTGCGAGAATCAGGTCAGGGATGTATATGTTTCGGATGGATTGAAGTTGCTCTGCATGCTCCTCTTGGCTGTCGGCGGCGGATGCTATAAGCCATGTTTTGGCAATCGGTAGAGTATATGATTGAACGTCTTCGTAAGCTTGCTCCAGTTCAGACTTGTAAGCGCGATCAAGTTTGCTCCTATTTCGTCGGGGTATTAGCATGGCCTAGCACGAAAACACAATTGATCAGGTGCACATACTCGAAGACCTTTTGTATGGCTTCCTTCCAGTCCTCTAGTGCCATCACACCCCTAACGAACATTTCAAGCTCCATGTATAAGACAGCGTACCTAGCGCTCTCTGCGCTCAGCTGCTCATTGTGCTGATTAATTGTCGTATTGTCAGGGGGCTCCATATCCGTACCCACTCTGGGAATTAGACTAGTACTAGGTATTCGTTTCCCTAACTCTCTGGCAGCGGCTAATCTGCCAGTTACTGTCCACGAAATTGTCAGTATTATGGGGCATGTGATGGAGAGTTGGGGGCTTACATAAAAATCTATTATACACGATACAACCATCTTGCATTATCTGGCCCTTTAATTCAGGTACTAGTAACATCCACTCTAATGCCCGTATCATTATTTCGTCTGCCTCTGTCAATGATTGGGTATCGTTGATGCCAGTAGTTCGGGGAGCGAGAATCCCAGTCCAGTTCGGAAGTGGCACCTTAATGTATGCTGGCGCAGTAATCTCAAAGACATTGCACATCATGTACTTGAGTGACTCGTGAATGTTAATGGCGTAATTTTTCATCAAGCTAAGTAGCTCAATTCTTGTTGCTTCATCTGTTACTTTCACCAGTATTACTCCCATTTCTTTCGAGGCTCTCTGTTTGCTAATCTGGCCAGCATAGAGGGGAACCAGTCTATATTTGCCTGACGATGCAAGGACATCCATGTAGCCGGCAACCACATCTTCGGCGTATTGCCATTCTTGTGAGCCTGGGCTAAAACCAGAACCGAGAGTTTCCAAAATTAAAACGATATGGACGACTACTCTTAATAGGCGAAAGTCCGAGATATCCAAGCCTGTCGAGTGTCTCTCTTCGGCAGAAGGCTCATACTCTGGATCTTGTTTCAGTAGCTCTACCTGCCTACTCATTTCTTTCAGGGTTTCTGCCAGGCGCTCGGATATCAAACTGCCCTGCAGTATACGCTGAGGGTGGTGTGCTTCTGCAGAGACCCTGCTGTCAGCCTGGAGGGAATCGATGATCCTTGGAAGAAATTTGGCGTCTGGCCCCCCATGATGTTGTATAGCGTCGTATATTGGGAACTTTTGGACAGTCACCGGTATTCGCTGATGCATCAAAAGGTAGTTGTAGTATTGGGTTTCAGTGACTGAGTTGAGGTGCGCGAATAAATGGTCTTCCCAGGTACTACACATTCGTAGGACCTATTTTTTTTAAAAACGTATTAGATTGCCAATCAGGGTAATAGCATCATGAAGCATACGCACACTTTCCAAATCTCCCGCTAGTATTCCATAGACAGCACCTTCCCACGCAGGTGCCTCGGTAGCCAATTTATAGCACATTCTTTTCCACAACTCCCTTCTCCTGTTCCCTTCCACCCCATGCATGCCCGGTTTTGGCCCATCAACTGCATCATCCCACGCTTCCAGTCCCCCCACCAGAGTCTGGGCCCTCCAGTTTTGATTGAGGTCTCTACATTTGGTCATTGCTCCTACGAGGTCACCTTTCCTGAGGTACTCAAAGATCGATTTCATAAAGCTGTCTTCGAAGCTCTTATCCTCTGGCGCAATGAATCTACCTTGTCTTGTTAAAGCATCTGGGTCAAGTTCTGTCACCAGCTCTCTGTCTTCGGAAATTGGATTCGTCCGCTGATGGCTTTCCCCTCCGGCTTGCCGCTGTAGCTTTAAGTGTTTGACGGAATCTTTAGTGTATGCCCATCCCGCAGCTCGGGTGTCCCGCAAGTCTCCTGGCTCGGGTGCATTACCCCGTACCCAGTTTAGGATAATGTTGAGCTCCTTGAACTGGGGATCTGATAGCATGAGGCGCTCTCTAAGTTTCAAATCCGAAAAGTGCCTATTGAGCCCTGAAGGCATGTCATCTGGAATAGGCCTCCCACTCGTACCAAGTCGATGCTGTAATAGTAATGAGAGTAAGTCCCATGTCTGGGCTTCTACCAACCAATATCCGCAATGCTCGCCCAGTTGTTCAAGATCAATATATTCCCCTGATGCATCTCTTACGAGAACCCTACCATCCATTTCTCGTTTCTCCGCTGACTGCGCCAAAGCTTTGAATATCTTCTCATGATCCCCCTGTCTTTTCTTCGCAATTTGCTGATATGTCTGTATAAGTTCATATGCTGCTACCTCCGTTGCCGTTAAATTCCCGGGGTGATGCTTAGTCTTTCCCCGCATGTTGTCAAGGTATTGCCCGAATGAGTAAATTTCAGGGCCCAGTGTGACCATATCGGGTGCAGAGATCATTACTTGATCTAGGTCGTCCGGGTTCATATCTATCGAGGAGAGGATCATAGTCAGTACATGGTAAGAGGCGGGGGCGCTTGAAGCAAATACCATCACTGCGAAACATTAAAGCTGAACCATTCACATCATCGTCGACCATTTCGTTTTCCTATTGCCTGGTTAGATCTTATATTTACACCCTCTGTAGCAGTTGAGGAGATTTATTCATACCGCATCGATCTCCCAGCTTCTCTCCGAGACAGACTGCGCGCTCAATGTCAGCAAAGAAGAGTTCCAACCTTCCTAAGTCCCCGTTACCCACTTCATTCCCAACAGACCCATCTCCGTGCTCATTGAGGCCATGGCCAACAGAAGCGCCATTCGATGCAAAAGGAAGGGAATGACGAGTTAAGGGCATCGTAGGGTGCATAGGTGCTGTACAGGCCTGTATTTGCAAGCTGATGTTGTGATTACTGGTAGATCTGGGGATTTGTTATGGGCGCTGGTAGTATGCTTCACGCTATAAATTCAATATGCTTCACGCAACGCGCAATTATGTAATGCAATACCAAATCGTTACTGACTAATCATAGTTCCGGAGTTTTCGAATCAAGCTGTAAGTAGATGGACACGCTAAACCAGACTATTAGTGGACATAAGTCTTGGTAAAACAGGGAAACCACAGCCAAAAGCGCCCTTCGTAGACACCTGCATAATTGAACTCATCTTGTGAATTTACGGTCCAAGTTTATAGGCCTTTAACGGCCCTCCAGCTGCTCTGGTGATTTTTTGAAGTCAGACCGAAACGTTCGGAAAAGGCGCTATTCACCATACAGTTTAGTGCTATTTCTGCCATTTTGGAAATGGCTTCACTTCTTCAGAGCACTGTGCCTCACCAGGACATTTTGGCTGGCTGCAAAAATCAGAGAAGAGACAATCTAGTTAATGCTTAAATCTACAATTTTTCCTTTATGATTTCCTGCAAAACCTGGTTTTTAACATTTTTCGCACGATGGCCACTTTTGGTGTGATTTCGCGTTTTACCAACTCTCTGTAACTCTGTGGGGAAAAGTGCCTTGGCGGATGTGCTTCTCGGAGCCAAATTAGTCTGGCGGAGTCAAATGACTAAGTTAAATTCCGTACTAAACCTCCTCGTAGAGAGTCGGCCTAGTAATCTCTTTTAGTCTGGTTGGAGCGACAGGAGCGGTCGTGCCAACCAGATTAAATCTCTTTCCCTTTTACGGAGTACCGCATGATGATTGTAGATTTATTACGCTACGCTACGATAAATTTGTGGTAAGCTTCACAGAGGCCTGTCCGCAGCGGATTACATAACCCGTAATCAGGAGTAAATCACTAACTCCAACAAAGGAAATACATAACTTGGCGGGGCGGCTGTGACTCGTTTCTAGTAGTCTGGTTGGTTGTGAGGCCTAGGTGGTGTCCCGAGTTCCAATATTTTAGTCTGGTTGAGGTCTCTACGAGAGCTTGTGCCAACCAGACTATGGTTGAGGACTAGACCCTCATGCTTGAAGGGGCTAGCGCAACCATAATTACCTAAGCCTTTCAAACACAGGCTTATCTGTTCTGGTACCTACTAAGTCATACCACTACTTCGACTTCAAACTCCATCAAACCTCCGGCTAGTACCCCCCCACCAGCTCCCTCCGTCTCCAGCAGTACACGATAACAACCACCCCAGCACCGCGTGTGGATGGTCTGCCGCACAGCCACTGGATCCCACTCTTCACCTGCTCTGCCTAGTAGTTTGCCAATGTCAAGAATCGAATCGGAGCATGCGGGGACCTGGTCATCTCCATTCACTTCTTTTTGAGTGTTCGTTATTATTTTCTCTTCTTTTGTCTCACTAGGTTGCGACGATGTCTCGCGATATTACTGCTTTAACCGGTTCGTCTGCTGTTGAGGTAAGCTGTCAGCACATATTGTATATCCAAGGGAAAGCTACTGACAAGACTATGGTTTAGTATGTGGAATCCGGGAGGGGTCAATTGGGTGCCCACAAGCCAACTATCCCTAGCAGTGGCGATAGTCTTTCCACAAATATATCAAATGAACAAGAAGCCAAAGAAAGTCCCGCTTCACCTGTACTTGAACATACACACAATAACAGGAAAGATAATACCTATAATGATGAAGACTTGAATGAAATTGCGTGCAAAATAGGGGATATCATTCTCAACGAAGGTGATGGCTTGGGTGGAAAACAGTCCATAAAGGACCAAGACCCTGCTGTGAGGCAATTAGACCAGAATGTTGCAATCTATCCCAGATTCCATCCGAAGTTTCTCAGCTGACTTTCATGTAGAATAGGCCGCAGGGCAGTGCGAGGTGCATGAGTCACAACACGGTCTCTGTGTCGATTGGGGATTCGCCGAGTCCGCTCGTTGTCGTTTCCACACGCTGTGCCCCTTCTCCACAAATTGAAGAACGGCCGCAGTCGATTGCTATAATGGTTGATGAACCAGACCCGAGGTTGATAGATGCATTACGGAAACCACTTGATCGCCCGCTCATTCTGAAGGTTGAACAAGAAGTGATTGCCTTCATTGCCGGAACGTATGTATGCCCGTCGGTAAAGCTTACATATTATTTTTAACATGCATCTGAATAGGTGTGATTCATACGACACATCCCCACTCAATTCCTATCATCGCATGCTGGTACACAAAATCGCGGAATTCTACCGGCTTACACATATTGTCTCCCCAGGCACCATTGACTGCGTCAGGCTCTTCCGAGGCCATGCCGCGAGAATGTATTGTTCCTCCGATCCACAGAACGAATTATACCTATTTTAACAATAATTCTATATAGCCCCCCGGTGAAGCTCAGTGACATAACTAGTCAAGGATCGCCTCCAGCTACGCCACCCTCTGGAACCCAACTGGCCGCCGTCAAGATTATGAGACGAAAATCGCCCTCTCAAAAGGGCGTTGATGGCGAATTGGATCAAACCGGGGTTGGGAGAGGAAGTGGAGGCACCCAAGCAAACGATTTATTGAAACTAATGACCAGGGAGGAAAAGGAGGCGGCTTATCAGCTTGCGCGCGCCCGAATTTTCGGGAATTTCAAAGAGTCGCCTCCCGAGAGCCCTTCACCGTCGAAAAGTGAGTTACTCTTAATGAATATACTCTCATATGTTAACATGATAAACAGGTTCGAATGAAAAGCAAATGTTACAGCGCAACAATAAAGAGCAAGACGATGGATTTCAGAGCCGATCACAATATCCATACGGCGCCGTAACACAGCCGTTTCCAGGTTTCGGGGGCCCTGGGAATAGGCTCTCTGGACCAGCACAGAGCTCGCATACTTTGAACCCCGCAGCGGTTTCCTTCAGCCCAAATTCCGGGGTGCTTACCCCTGCCACCCTGGCAGGACCGGTACAGCCTGCGTTGAGCCAGCAATATCCAGCTACATTCACACATGGAGGTGGATATCCGGTGTATCCACTAATTCAAGTTTCGAATATGCCGTCCTCCGTAACTCAGCCGAACTTGAACAGACCAGTGATACCCCCTAGTGTTATCAGATCCACTTCTTCAATATCACCTCTACCATATTGTCCTCAAAGTAGTCATGGGAATGCTGCGTCCGGAAACTCACGGCTTCCTTCGATGAACCCCGGTTTTATACCTACGATCACTGACAGCAGTCGTGGGTATCCTCAGTTGGGTCGAATTACTGATCAGCATACTAGTAGCGAAATTACATATCCGCCGAGTTTGCCATACTTTGGCCACCGAAATAGCAACACAAATGGAACTGTAAATGGAGGAATGGGTAGCAATATGAATAGGGGCTGGTCACTGGCTAGTGCAAGTTCCATTCAGCAACAGGGGAGATTCCCACAGGGCGAGGGCCCGCTGAGCAATAGTCATCCTGGGAATTTTGGACCGTACGGAGTAGGCAGAGGCTAATGTTTGGGGGCATTTTATTTAATCTATTCAGTTTCCCTTTTTCAGATTCTTTTTTGGCGTAGGGATTGTGTTCGGAGTGGGGTTTGTTGGAGAGTAGATTGAATGAAATGTAATTGCGTATTGTAGTTCTGAGCCCGCATTATGTAGTACGTACCAAAACGCGGAATTGTTGTATGGGTTTGGGAGTACCGGTAAGACACATAAAGATACAATGTATGTCTTACCGGTACTTCCCAACCAGACTACTGTACTGTACTCCATACTGTAAGTACAGTGCCTGGGGGGAAGTTTCCGCGACCCTCAGATATGCATTAGACATGGATGCCCATGCTCGGCATATGCAATAAGGGCCATTCAAATACCTCCGCATCGCACCTATAGGTCACCCTCAATAGCCCTTAAAAGGTTCCGATATAATCACCTTGATGTGGAGCCCTTCTCCGCAACTTGGTAGCCCTCTAAAGCTTCATTTTGGGGGTTTATGCAACCTTATGCCTTGCACATCATTCACGCTAGCAGGTTGACCTGAGACAAAAAAAGAAAAAAATATAGGGTCGCGGAAACTTTCCCCCAGGCACTGTAACTATGAGTATCGAAACGTCAGCATAAAGCTGCAGCAGCAATTATATTTATATATGTTTGAGGTTTCATATGGTTGCATAGCGCTGCATATTTTCAGGTACCAGTCTAAATTAACTAATGGCAGAGAACCACGTACCCTTGGCGACCTACCGTAGAGACTCGAGTTATTGAGTAGCGCTATCACTATACATATGTACGGGAAGGGTTTGGGACCTCATGAGACATGTATGTGCTCAATGTTATGTGAACATCAGAGATGAGCGAGTCCTGCTTAATATTTTCGTTATTTACCTACAATGCCAGCCAGGAAACCTCTACAAGCGCTGTCCGTGAATATAGCAGCAAAAGTCCAAGCAGTATCCGGAGGCAGGCTTCCACCCACCGGTCCAAAAACAATAACTTGGTATGGACCTAAACCACAGCCATTAGCTCAGAGAGTGTTCAAGCCTCGTACCGGTCCAGTAAAGTGAGCGGAAAGGAGTTATAGCATGGTCTCAATTTTGCAAAGATAAAGAAGCTATGATTCAAAAGGCATTCCGGGACCTTGGGGTTACTCTTCCGGTGGATGGCAGTAGAGATCATGAGCTACAGATTAAAGGTTTTG